>Ga0335075_10002164_pt1 | contig 31839 bp, 26 predicted proteins | sample Lox_Sample_24_FD_206723 | JGI IMG/M metagenome (GOLD analysis project Ga0335075, IMG submission 206723) | Soil microbial communities from Loxahatchee National Wildlife Refuge, Florida, United States - Lox_Sample_2.4 | ecosystem: Environmental > Terrestrial > Soil > Wetlands | place: USA...
GAGCGCGCGATGGCGAGTGCCCGGCTTCGCGCGGGCGCTTTAGGGACGTAGCGCACGACCACCCAAGGACGGAATGCAGTACATGAAACAACGGCGAGACCGGCCTCTACAACCCCCACGTGGCGGACATATTTGCAAAGGGCTAATTCGGATCCGGTCCTGGTTCTTGTGAGGAGCGAGGGCGGGCGGACGCTTCAGCCTGTAGCAGGCGGTAGCCGTCTCGCGTTCGCACGCGATCCTTTGCGAGCCTCTTGCCTACGAGCTTCACGCTTATGGTGCGCCAGCCTTGATTTTTGTTGGGCTTCGGGTAATAGGCGATGGTATAGAGGTGCGCAAGGTCATCCCGGATGGAGCTGAACGCCAGCTTTTCGTCTTGCCAATTCCTTGCAAAATACGCTTTGCCGCCGGTAGCTTTACTCATCCGCTCGAACACTGTCGTCGACAACGGATCATCCTGGGCCGCCCGGGTGCTAATGATGTAAATGATCGTTCCTGTCGACTGGGCCAACTCTTCCACGTCTTCTGGAGGAATGGAGCTGGCATCATCCGGACCATTTGAAAACACAACGATTGCCTTTCGGCCTCGCAGAGGGGCTGCATCTCTTACCGTGAGTAAGAGGCAGTTGTAGAGTGCGGCCTGGTCTCCTGCAACTGTGCTGCGCACACCATGCAGGACGGCGAATCGATTGGCGGTAAGTGGTACCGACCTGGATAGATCGCGGCTGTAGGAATAAAAAGCAATTTTGTCGGTGTCCTCCATAGAACGGACAAACCCCGCAATGGCATCTTGGGCATAAACAAATCCCCGGTACATGTAGTCGCTGGTGTCGAACAGGATAAAAACGTTGGCTCCCGCCATGTGTGAAGCCAATGGCTGGGCCCGGCCATCCGGCGCATTCTCCCCTGCTACATCCGGTATGCCGTTGCCGCCTGATGCCGCCGATTGCTGGTCGGATCGCGTGGCGCTTGTTGCCCCGCTCATAGCCTCGCCGCCTTCCTCGAATGAGGAGATCGTTTCCGGGATTTTGTCTTCCGTAATTGCGAAGTCATCGGGACGAAGGCCGGTGACGTAGTTTCCCTTCCGGTCAGTCACTGCGACGTTCAGCTGCACCAGCACGACGTTGACGACAATGCGCGAGTTATTCTCCTGCGCCGCGGGCTGGAAGGGGCCGTCGGCATGAAAGAACAAACTCAGGCACAGTCCTGCGCAGATAACAGATCTCGTTGTCATAATGCCTCTCATGCCCATTCATCCCCGTCCTAACGTTGAACTCGCATTTCGGATCCCGCAATCCTGATCCTGCCCTCTCGAAACTCCTTTCCGGTTTGCTCCATCGCGCGCAATAGTGCAGGCCAATCTTGCAGATCCGTGGCAAAGATGTTTGCGACCATATGCCGGGTCAATCCGGGAATCAACAGGTTCAGCATCGGTGGAGAATAGCCCATCTCGTCGGCAATTCTGGCCCAATAAAGATTATTTGATTCCCATGATTCCCCCAGCAAACGGTATCCATATCCTGCGAAAGCCGGAAATGGCTTCAGCACCAGGATGCCGCAGGTATTGGTTTGCGCCAGGGTTGGATGCGGTACCCCAAAGTCTCTCGACAAACGATCTGGACTGGTTTCCGACGAATGGCCACGAGAGAGATTCTCCAGTTCGCGACCTGCAGCGCCCGCGGAGGCAGCATCCGTAGGATACTTCTCTCGAAACTCCGCAGCCAGATAGAACTTTTCAGCCGGTGTGATCCGGAGAATCAGCGCGGTCGCATCGGCGGTGTTCGTGAGCGCCTGCTCGGTCAATTCCAGGCGTGTCGGCGTCATTACGTCCGAGAGAATGTCTGTTACTCGGTGCCGCAGCTCCGGGTTTGTCGCCGAAGCTATCAATAGCTCTTCGCCGAGACGCTGGTAAAGAGTTACGGCATGCAGTTCGCGTGGGGTAACGCCCCACCAGCGTGGCTGGACCGCGCTCACGAGAAGTGCGGGCACCACTGATTTCCAGATCAAAGCCTGAACATTCGCCGGCGCAATGAATTCATCCTCCATGCTTGCCAGTGTGTATGGCAGGTCGGACAGCGAGCCGATCAGATAGGCGCCTCCACCGGCTGTTACGCCAATTCCAATAAGCTCCGCAGAGTCCCAGATTGCGTCAAAACCCTCTATCGAGGTTCCGGAAAAGTCATGAGATCGCACGAGCAGCGGATTATGAAGCAGAGCTTGAGCGCCGGGCGGTTCATAGTAGGCATAGTTCAGACCGACCAGAGTGTCCCGTAGAAACGGCGTGAGCTCTCCGCGAGCTGCCTCCAACTTTGCGGCTGAGCCCGGCCGTTGGAGCAGCTTGGTCAGGTCGGTGCGGATCTGCAATTCAGCGTGACGGCTGGTGTAAATTTCGGGCGCCCATGAGACCTTCTCGCTCTGGGTAAAGACGGGATGCGGCATCTCGAATTCGCGCAGATTTCCTGCAAGTTGAACCAGTCGAGTACTCAGCGCCGCCCCGTGGGCCATTTCATCCAAACCGTCAAAGAGGCCGAAGAGGGTGTCAAGAGAAACGAGTTGCTGGTCCTCCATCACAGACCGCATTCGGTCCGCCAACTCATCATGCACGCGCCGTCCGTCCTCACTCTCCGGAGGAGGGCCCGCAAGTACGTCGATGATCTGACTCTGGGTCAGGTTCGCGTCGCCGTTTACTGTGACGAGAAGAGACCTTAGCGAACTGCGGCTTGCCTCGAATAGCTGAATGGATGAAGAGATTACGGCAAAGGGCTGAATCACGTCTTGCCAGGATTGGTTGATTTTGTCATTCGGAATCTCCCGCTGGCGAGCCAGGATCTGCCAAAGCCCTACGTTTGCCTGGAAAGCGCCCATGGCGTTCGCTCGCAACGCCGGAGCGCTGATCCCGTTTACTGCCTCCGCCGCATTCACAAATTGGCTAACGGATGAGTCGTTCAATGCCGGAAATTCGGAAAAGATCAGGTACCAGTCGTGAAACTGGGAAAAGCTGCGGGCAAGGGCAAAGATCGTCTGATCAGAAAGGCGTTCCGCCGGGGCACGCGCACGGTCGATTGCATTGAGCATCAGGTAGAGCTGCAATGGCCCGGTGTCGGTCTCAAACCGGGAGCAGGCCACTAGAGCCTCTAGCAATTGGTCGGGACGATCCCAGCGGCCTGCGTGTTGTCCCCAGCGGCGAACGACCTCAGGGCTCGAAGTTCCTGTGAGAATCCCGCGCCAGATTGAGAGATCTCCCGGAACATAGGGGTCGCCGTTGAGCTGCCATCGCAGGTTGGTGAATAGTACCAGAAGCTCGGCATTTCGTGGGAATACGCCTCTTGTCGCTCCGCCGCCGGAGTCCGGTCGGCGATATTGCTCATAGAGGAGCTTCAGGCGTGGTCCTTCCGCAAGGCGAATTTGCTGTGTGCGGCTCACCCGGGACAAGGCATCGAAATAGGCGGCGAGCCAGCCGTGATCCTTGGCCAGAAGGTGATTCACAAATCTGAGCGGAGACGCCGGACTGGCTCCCACCAGATTTTCCCAGCCCCGTTCGGCAACCGGCCCACCCGGTACAAGAACGTGTCCCGAACGAATACATATCTGACTCCCATAAAAGTCCAGTGCAGGAGCGAGAGGGAGTAATGCTCTCAGAGATCCCCTTAGCGCGATCTGTGTCTCGGGATCGATCCTTGAGAATGCCCAGTAGAGCTGATCGATATTCTGATTGTGTAGAAGTACATCAATGAGACTACTTCCATCTTTGATCCTTACGGAACTCATCGCGGTCCAGTCTGCTTCACGGAACAGAACCGGAACCCGGGAAGATGGAAACATATAAATAAAGGGAGTGTGCGCATCGAGCGACTCCTCAAGCCGAGTGAGCGGAAAGCCTGAGTCAACGGTCAGAAAAGCTCGGTCGGCGTCTGCGACCCGCAGATATGCGTTTTTCTGGCCGCAGGTCTGCTCGAACTCATAGCCGAGAACCTGAATCAATTTCATCGCATCGTTGCAACCGGTGACGCGAATCGTACCATCCGGAGCCGCAAGAAGCCGGAGTTCTCGCGCATAATGCACATACCGGTCCAGCAGGAGCAGGAACTCTGTTTCTCCTCCCTCCCGGAACCCCCGGAGGTAAACGTTGTAAGCCAGCAACGGTAGCACATTCTCAGAAGTTGCCTCCTGGCTGATTCCTGCCATACGCAGGAATGATCGCAGCGGGCCGGGGATAATGACATTCGCAGAGGCCACCGATGGCCCTGATCCTCCGTGACCGGCATCCTGGGCAAGAGAGAATGAAGGCGCGTGTTCAGAATTGCCGGCAATGGCAGAATGGCACACGCTCAGGCAGAGAAGCCCGGATGCAAACATGGCGAGCGGACGAAAAGGAAAGTTCATGGACGAATACACCTCCCAAATCCTCGAACTTGCCTGTACAAGAACGGCGAGCTTACGCGTCGCGAGCGAAGCAAATCACAGCAAGTTGGGAGGACAGCCAGCGCCGCCTCCCTCGAAACCCAGATCACCCCTTCCCGCGACAGGCATGGGTGATTCCGCATGCTCCGCGTTCAGAGCTTGATCGGGAAGAGCCGCAGACGTCCATTTCGCGGCTCGACTCCGTGTGAGCCGCTCACTCACGTACCGTGCGGGGCTCATCTAGCTGGCGAACCATTGTCGCAGACTTTTCCTCATTTGAGCGAAATTCATTTAAGCGAAATTCATTTGGATGAAATTTTGATAGATGCACGCGTCTGTAGAAGGGCAACGTCGCAGACATGATGTCCCTGACCTCCGCAGTCCGTGTCGACCTGGCTCTGCGCCGCCCGAAGCATCTTTGAGCCATCGGTGGCGCAGCCGCCCCGTCCTTGCGGTAATCCTTGCCCTTACATCCGTTGTCCCTGCTCCTATAACTGCCTTTCTCCTTACAGAGACCTTGCCCTTCCAAAGAGTGGTTGTCAGTTTTCGTCCACATCTAATGTCGATGAGGGCGCTGGCAACTGTCTGCGTCGCATGCGCTTGAGGCAAATATATGAATTGAGTGCCTTCCAATGATCCTGGACGCGGAACTGGGTACCGCGATCTATGTAAAACAAACGATTTCTCACAACATAGAGCACAGGCTGAGGACATGCCAGCGAGTAAAGGCTCCTGGGGTAGTGTCCTAAGACTGCGTTGCTGCCTGCTTGCTCTGGAACAAAGATTGCCACTCCTCAAGTGTGGCGTTATCCTTCAGGCTGCGTTAACCATCAAAGGCTAGCCGTATTGCGGGAGGAACGGATGCCGCAATCTCTCGATTACACGAAACACTACTCTTCTTTGGCTGACGAGGATTTAGGGCGTCTGTCTCAGGATGTGCAATCCCTTACGCCCGATGCAAGGATGGCACTTAAAGCGGAGATGGAACGCCGCCAGCTTTCAGCCGAAAGCATTGATTGGACGGCGCAGCCTACTACCGCTACCGCCGCCGAACCTGTTTCTGGTTCCAGTGGAGGATTCCGTAGATTTCTCCGCAATTTTCTTATATTTGCTGCTTGTGATGTGGCTTATGTGTTGATAGTGGGTGGTGTGGCATCAATGGTAAACGGGATCGACATTGAAGCGCTGGCCACAAGTCTCACGACTACCTTGCTGAAACTTTCAGTGGCTCTCGCGCTAATTACTACATGGCGACCATCATTAAAGCCAAAAACGATATGGATTATTGGGGCTGCTGGTCCAGCCATTGCAATCGTATTTCTGTTGATACTTGGGCATGTTCGTCAGACAATGAATGCAGGGCAATAGAAAACCCCGCTGGCAGGCGGGGATTTTCTTCACTCCAATAACTCGGCGCTCTCGCGTTCTGCGATTCCAAGCGAATCATCGCATGGAGTTTTGCCCAGTGTCAATTCATCTGAGTGTCGAAGCTGACGATCCTGAAGTAGAGCGGCTATTGGATCATCTACAAACACAGTACAAGTTGTCAAACGGGGACAAGATTTACCTGCTGGAACGAGCGATTAAATGGCTAAAACCGACCACGGAACTGTATGGGGTCAGTCTTGGTCGTCAGGACTCGCAGGCTCCAACCCGTGCTGTAGTATCCATTGTGCATTCTGATAAGCGTGGTCAACGGCAGTTGGCGACTGAACTGGCCGTCCGAGGAGATCACAAATAGTCATTACTAGCAATTTCTCTTGTTCCGTCATCGCGGCGATACCCTCCGATGGATTCGTCACCACTATACCGCGCAGATTAGCTCCGCTATCGTCCAGATGCGGTCTGTGATGCTCTGCTCCATCGCAGGCGTGACCCGCAAAGCCTTGTGTACCCGACAAAAATTGTAAAAAGCAAACCACAGCGAGTACGCGACCTCCAAGTTCTCCCACTTCTTGCTGAAGGCATTCGTCAGCCGCGTCATGCGGCGCATTCCCATCCTGATACTTAAATTCTGTCTCTCAATGTGCGACGTGCAAACACGGCGGAAATCAGGCTTGCCCATGACTGGGACTGTCTCAATACCGATGACTTCGGCGGGGCTGTACCGTTGTTCGCCATTGCGGGGAACGCCGTAGACCTTAATCAATTGAGCAAAAGCCACGCGATCTTGAAGAGCCGTTGTAACAGCAGGAACATAGCCTGGAAATCCATCGGTCGTTAGCTGGTAGCGGTCACCCGAAGTTGCGTAGCGTAGCTTAGCAATGAACTGTTCTGTTGATACACGGCTGCGTTTGCCGAGATGAAATGCGAGTACGAGTTTTGTATTGCGCTCCATCGCCACAAAGCAGTAGGCATCTCCGATCTGCTGCGATTCATCGCCAGGTTGTTTGTGGTTTTCCTTCTTTCCTACGAATCCCCACAGCTCATCGGCTTCTACATCTCTCACGCGGAGATGTTCGATTTTCACGCGCATGAGATGTTCGCATTTCCTTCCCGCGAACACCAGAAGCCGAAGAATCGTGTCACGGTGCACGCCAGTGACGCGCTCCACGCTGCGAACGCTCATTCCTTCAAGAAGCAATTGCAGGATGTTCTCCGCCTTCGCCAGAGGCAGGCGCATTTCGTTTAACGGGCGGTCGTGGTCTTCGGTGAACGTCTTACGGCATTGATTGCAGCGGAAACGCTGTAAACCGTTCCTGTGCTTTCCAAATCGTTTGCAGGCGAGGCGGCAGTAATGGCAAGTCATTTTGGGCCTTGACCTTTCGGTGAAGGCAAGCCAAAATGAAGTTTGAGGACTGGCATTCTGGCTTGCCGGATTGTCGGTTTCAGGCCCGTTGAGAGTTAGCGCTCTCAACGGGCCAAATTATTGGCGGCTACTGCTTGGTGGAGGCCGCATAGTCCACGCTCCTTCCAGCGAGACAAATTTTCTCTCGCGCAAATCTAGGGAACCGCTTTGCCGCGCCGTGCGGAGTTCCCCATGACCTCTTTGGCCCATACATCAGGCCAGTTATGTTCCTGTCCCACGCCTTTGAAAAAGTCATTGAGCTTGAATGTTCGAGTCTTCTTTTTTCCGTTCCATTTCACATCGATGATGAAGACTTGTTTGGGTTCAATTCCTAGTTGCTTTAGTTGCTTGGACAATCCACTAATAACGCCCGCTAGAGCCACCTCCGATTCGAGTCCCAGCTTTTCGACTAACTCTGCGCTCGAAATGCCATATTGTCCCCAAATCAGCATCAAGAACTTGTGTTGCAGCTTCCCAATGTTGTCGATGACAGACGTAAATCGATCAGGAGTCCAAAAACGCGATTCTTCGTCCATTTCCTTATGAGGATCGCGCGGGAAGCGTGTAGAGTATTCGAGTTTGGCGCGCAGAGCGATTGCCTCTTCCGCCGTGTCTGCTTCCCAGGTTTCTCCATTGAACTCGAATCGTATCGCCACTAGATGTACCTCAAGGTATACGAGAGAAGCGTACAGATACCTTAAGGCTTTGTCAAGTTGCGCAGAATCCTTCATAGATACCTCCGTGATAAAGTGTCGCCATCATGCTGAAAGCTCTGGCGATACTCGGTATGTGGCTGCTCTGCACAGGGATAATGGCCGGTCAGCCAAATAAGGCTCCCGATCCCAATCAGCAGATAACTCAGCCAAAACCAAACCATCCGGCTACTGGGCAGACCGCGCCAGAAAAGCACAATGAACCCGCTGCACATGAGCCCGAAACCGGCTCCGACCCGCCAGAGTGGTACGCACCCCTGAAACGGCCCGAATGGTGGCTCGTTATCGTGGGATTCGGAACGTTGGGAGTAGTCGGCTGGCAAACGAAGATACTTGGAATATCCGTTAAAGCAGCCCAAACTGCTGCCGACGCTGCTGAAATGTCTGCTGTTGCCGCGATGGGCGTAACTGTTCCGGTCCTCGTTCTCCATCGGTTTGAATTCACCAATGGCGGCAATCCGGCAGCGTTTTTCCGCAGTCCTCGAATCCGGATGGAACTGTGGAATTACGGGAAAAGTCCGGCGTTCCTGAAAGAGTACGCGATCTGGTTCTCGTGGGAGGATTCGGTTATCAAACCCATCATGTATCCTTTCAACTCCGAAGAGGTTGTCAGGCCAAATGACAAATTCGTTTTTAACGAGGAGCATTTCGGCGTTTTGGGCGTTCTCCCCGAAGCGGTCATTAGCGATTTGGTCGGCGAGAAACAACACCTTACCTTCTCTGCGAAGATCGTCTATCGCAGCGTTTTCACGTTTGAGCCTCCCCCCTTGGAGTTTTCCAAACGGCTGCTCGAATACGATCCTGATCCCCAGAAGATGCTGGTCACCGACGTAGAGAACCCAACAGATACCAAGAAGCAAGACAAGTAAGGTGCACCAACCAACTACCGCTCTCAACAACGCGGTATTAGGACACCACCGCTCCTGGCTATCCCTTGACAACGATTATGCCGTCGGATTCTACTTGATCCGTCTGATCGGCGCCGTGACGACCGACGGCAATCTTCCCTTAAGTAACGTCCTTGTGGATGGCAGGCTTGGTATGTGCGCCGCCCGCCATAGCGCTAACTTCACAGTATCTGTTTACGCTACAGAGCCTTCGGGCCCGCCGGTTCCGATTTCGGCACAGGATCGTGTCAAAAATCGATTTTCTTCGAAGATATCTTGACAGTCGAAAGCGCAAAGGACTAGAAAGCAACGGAGCCGATTTCATCGTGACAGAATCGATCTGATCAATCGTTGAACGTTGATTGAAGTTGAAGACAGACTTATGAACTGAATTATCGAATAAGCATCAAGACGTAAGCGAGACGCACGAATGCAGAAGTGGTTTGGGATTGCTCTTTCTGGCTTGTGGAGGCGATCCCACATAAACAGGCATCAGGCTGCGTGGCTTGAACGATTACAATGCGGCCGTTGTTGGAAGTAACTTTCAGGAGGGCCATATGAAACTTGCAAGGTATATGTTGTCCACGCTTGGCGTGGCTGTAATAGTAGTGTTGTTCGTAGCAATGGCGGGAGCTCAGGAAAACGCAGCAATCACAGGCACCGTAACTGACCCCACAGGCGCAGCCGTGCCGAACGCGACCGTCACAGTTACTCACGTCGCCACCGGAATTGCGCGCACAACACAAAGTAATAGCGACGGCCTTTACAACTTCCCCGCATTGCAAATTGGCACATATGACCTCAAGGTCACTGCTGCGGGCTTCAAGACTTACAACAAAGCAGGACTGGTTCTGAACGAGGCGCAGACACTGCGCGCTGATGCCAGGCTCGAAGTTGGCGCAGCAACCGAGACCGTGTCCGTGCAGGCCAATGCGCTGCAGGTGCAGTCAGAGACCGGCGAAGTGAGCTCGCTGATTACCGGCCAGCAGGTTCTGCAGCTTGCCACCAATGGACGCAATGTAATGTCGTTGACCACCCTCGGCACCGGCGTTACTAATATGCTGCCCTCTTTCAACGGAGTCACCGCGCAGGGCAGCAGCGCTGAGATCAACTTTAACGGCAGCAGGTACGATCACAACAACTGGCTGATCGACGGCGGCGAAGTCTACGACCGCGGCAGTGGCGGCAAGCTGGACGTTGCAATCAGCCCGGATGCCCTCGCCGAGTTCCAGGTTCTCAGCAGCAATTACAGTCCCGATTATGGAATCAACTCCGGCGGTACCGTTTTGATGGACATCAAATCTGGAACCCGCCAGTTCCACGGCGGAGTGTGGGAGTTCAACCGCAACGATGCGTTCGATGCCGGTTACTACTTTTATAAGCAGGAGAATTTGCCCAGCCCTGAACTTCGCCTGAATATCTTTGGCGGGAACATCGGCGGGCCGGTCTGGATTCCCCACGTTTACAACGACGCAAGGAACAAAACCTTCTTCTTTGTGAACGAAGAGTGGCGCAAGTTTATTCAGGGAGCCAATGCATCGGTCACGAATACCATCCCTGCTGCAGATTTTCCGGTGGCTGGTCAGGACCTGCAATATGCGCCGCTGAGTGGGTCGCCGCTAATTGTTCCAACTACCTCGGACCCCGCGAAGCTCGCGGAATACGCCGCGGACGGACTGGTGGCCGGCCAGCCGTTCAACCAATCTTCTCCTGGCGTCTACACCATTCCGGCTAATCTCATCGATCCCAACGCCATCCTGTTTATGGGAACCGGCGCGATTCCCATGCCCAACACTGCCAACGGCACCCAGTACATTGCGTCGCCGAAGCAGCCCACCTATGTCCGCGAGGATGTGGTTCGCATCGACCATCACTTCAACGACAAGTACACGTTGATGGGCCATTGGATCCACGATCAGATGTCCCAGACCATCTACCCTGATATGTGGAGCAATAACAGCTACGTTACGACCGGCGATGTATTCGCGAATCCGTCTTGGGGCTCGGTCATCAAACTCACCCAGATGCTTTCACCGACGGTGCTGAATGAAACTTCGCTGGACGTGAACGGCAACACTATCGATATCACGCCGGCAGGCATCTATCAGCAGCCGTCAGGCTGGAGCGCCGTCGGCATCTTCAGCGGCAACAACGCCCTGAACCGCCTGCCGTCGATAGACTTCTCAGGTGCGCCAAACACCAACTGGACGATCAATTACTGGCCCTGGCACAACTCTTATCTCAACTATCAGATCCGTGACGACTTCTCGTTGACCAGGGGGCTGCACGCGTTTAAGTTCGGCTTTAGCTATATGCGCAACGACAAGAACCAGCAGCAGCAGGCCGATACCCAGGGCGACTATACCTTCGACGGCTCGTCCTACTCTCAGGATGCGTACGCCAACTTCCTGCTGGGATTCGCCAGCAGTTATACGCAGCTTCAAAACCTGGCCACCGCGCACTGGGTGAACAACACTTACTCTGGCTACGCCAACGATGACTGGCACATCATTCCCAGGCTCACCCTCAACCTGGGCGTGCGATACGACGCGCTGCCCCACGTTTATGAAAAGAATAACCGGACCTCGAACTTTATCCCTGGCGACTTCAGCGCAGCAGATGCTCAGGTCCCGAATGCCTCCGGACAACTGGATCCCACAGGTCCCGGCTTCAGGCAGCCGGCTGGTGCGCCAGTTCCGTTCTACCTGAATGGTGTCCAACTCGCCGGTGTGAACGGATTCCCGCGCGGGCTGGTGAAAAACTCCTATGGCACAGTCCAGCCGCGTGTTGGCTTTGCCTATGACCTCTTCGGAGACGGCAAAACCATCCTGCGCGGCGGCTACGGAATGTTCTTTGAACGCGTCCAGGGCAACGACATCTATGGCACGGACGTAAACCCGCCGTATGCTTATCAGCCTTCGGTCAGCGCCGTGTACTTCTCGAATCCTAACACCAGCAATCTGACGGGCCAGACCGCTTCGGCTCCTTTCTTCCCGGGTAACTTTACCAGTCTGGCCTATAACTATCCCAACCCCGGCACTAATCAGTTCAGTCTGGGAGTTCAGCGTGAGCTGGCTCCATCCACCGTCGCCACAATACAGTATGTCGGCATGACGGCCTGGCACCAGAATGTTGAACGGGCAATCAACACCCTGCCGCTAAGCGATGTTACGGACAGAGAGAATGTTGCTGTCAACGGGGCAAACTCAAACCTCTACAGGATATATCCGGGGTTTGGTAGCGTCACTCAAATAGAAAACTCAACCAACAGTAGTTATCACTCGCTCCAGGCGGAATTGCGCATGCAAAACCGGCATGGACTCTCAGTCCAGTTGGCCTATACCTGGTCACATGAGATTGACATCCAAAGCGGCGATCTCACTTCCACAACCCAGCAGGGTTCCGGAGGCACGATCTCTGATCCATTCAATACCGATTATGACCGTGGCTCGGGTACGATAGACCGCCGGAATGTCTTCAGCGCAAACTACATCTATGACCTTCCGTTCTTCCTCAACTCGAGCAACGGATTTGCGCGCTCCTTCCTCGGTGGCTGGCAGATCTCCGGTATCACCGTCGCGCAGAGCGGAAATCCCGTCAATGTGACCTATTCTCCTAATACGCTCGGGTTGGGCGGGGGCACCACCAACCGTCCCAACTTCGATCTTTCGAGCAGAGGCTATCCCAAGACGCAAAAGGCCTGGTTTAACACCTCCGCGTTTTCAGCGCCTTTGGCTCCGTGGGCTGGGGGCACCAACCAGGGCTTTGGCACCGCCGGTAAGGACGCGATCGTAGGCCCGGGTCTCTTCAACTGGAACCTGAGCCTCTTTAAGGAATTCCAGCTAACCTCCCATGAGGGTCCGAGAATTCAGATCCGCGCTGAATCCTACAACACCTTCAACCACACCGAATGGGACAACATCGATACCGGGTTCACGGATGGAAACTTCGGACAGGTAACGTCCACCTATGATCCGCGCACTTGGCAGTTTGGAGGGAAATTCCTCTTCTAGCGAGGAAGGAAATCGCAGCTGTAACGCTCCATTGCATGGGAGCCTGTCGTCCAGGCTCCCATTCGTTTTTGCTTCTGCCTTCTGCTCGGCATTTCGTGCTCCTGCTCGCGATTGCTGTCGGTACGCGCGGGAGCGTACCGTAATCAAAGACCCCGCAATGGAGGCATATGTGAGGTTGTCTGGTGGGTGCTGGCTACTTCTCTGGCTTGTGTGCCTGTTTCCGGTCACGCGAGAGTCGGCGTTCTCTCAAAGCGATGTCCGTCTTCACGCATACGCTCTGGAACAGCAGGGACAGAACGCAGAAGCCGAGCAGATCTGGCGAGACATTCTGCGCGCCCATCCTCAGGATGCCGAGGCGCTGGCGCACATAGGCTTAATGGAAGCGCGCCAGGACCATTATGACGAAGCGGTCGCATACTACCGCAGGGCTCTCGCCCTCAGACCCGACTACCCGGGCCTTCAGGTGGATCTGGGTCTCGCCCTTTTCAAGACCAGCCGATTCAGCGGAGCGGCGGAGTCCTTTCAATCGGCTCTGCGCAAAGACCCCGGCAACCAGCGTCTCACCATTCTTCTTAGCATGTCCTATTACGGAATGGGCAGCTATGCAAAGGCCATCCCTTATCTGAAACAGGCCGCAGAAAGAGACCCACAAAATCTGTCCCTCCGGCTCACCCTGGTGCATAGTTGCCTCTGGGCAAAGCAATTCGCATGCGTCCTCGAAGTGTACAAGCAAATTCTTGCCCTCAACGCCGAATCCGCTGAGGCTGACATGCTCGCCGGCGAGGCCATGGACGGGATGGGCAACGTCACCGGGGCCATTTCGCAGTTCCGCGCCGCCGAACGCGCTAATCCGAAGGAGCCGAATGTCCATTTCGGGCTCGGCTATCTGCTTTGGACCCAGCAGCAATACCCTGAGGCGGAAAAGGAGTTCCAGGCAGAACTCAACAACAACCCCGAGCAGGGCAAGGCCCGCGCCTACCTTGGAGACTCGCTCATCCATCTTAACGAGTATGCCCAGGCTGAGCCGGAGCTGAAAAAGGCCATGGCCGAGGACCCATCCTTTGCGCTCCCGTACCTCGATCTGGGCATCATATACGCTGGCTCCGGGCGCGACGACGAGGCAATTCAGTCATTCAAAAAGGCCATTGCTCTTGAACCGAAGGACGTAGATTCGCATTGGCGCCTCGCCCGGCTCTATCAATCGATGGGCAGAAGAGAGGAGGCCAAAGCTGAATTTGCAGAGGTCATTGCCATGAAGAAGGAGCAGGACAAGAACTCACGTCCGAACCTGCTCAGTATCCCTTGATATTCTTGCCGTTTCACATGTGTCACTCTGGGCAACGAGAACGCGCTTATATTGGTCAATTCAGGCGTGACACCTCACTAAGCCGCGGAGCGTTGGCGGCGGTACCTCCCGTCGCGCGCCGAGATGGCATGTGTTGCGGCGAGAAGGAGGGCGCAGTCTCTTATAAGGAGCCCCGCTACTCCACACCCCAGGCACGCCGTCGCTGTACCAGATCTGATAGAGGGTTTCCGCGGCAGCCGTGACTGAGCCGTTGAAGGTGATAGTGAAGCCCGGGATGGTCGAGCCGGTCGTGGTGTCGAGGCCGACGCCGTTCAGGACTCCGTCCCCTGCCTGTAACATGGCTTCCATGGCTCCCAATTTTCCGCCGACCATTTACGTTGGCTCGTCTCGCAAGGACATGGGCATGAAGGCCGCATCCGAAGTAGCCGAAGAACTACGCCTGCGTCTTCAATCGCAGCGCACCGTCCGTATGATCTTCGCTGCCGCGCCCAGCCAGTCGGAAATACTTGCATCGCTCGTCGCACAACCTGGCATCGACTGGTCCCGCGTGACCGCATTTCACATGGATGAGTACATAGGTCTTGCTCCTGATGCGCCGCAACGCTTCGGCCTTTGGCTCCGCCGCGCCATCTTTGACCGGCTCCCCTTCGCCGCCGTTCATTTGCTTGATCCTGGTAACGATCCTGAAGCCGCCGCAGCCGCCTACGCTCGCAACCTCACCGAAGCACCCATTGATATCGTCTGTCTCGGCATTGGCGTCAACGGACACCTCGCCTTCAACGACCCTCCCGCCGACCTCAACGATCCGAAGCCGGTCAAAATTGTTCCTCTGGACGCGACTTGCCGTCAACAGCAGGTTGACGACGGCTGCTTCCCCACATTCGACTCCGTGCCCACACACGCAATTACGCTCACCATTCCGCGTCTGCTTGCTGCGGATCGCCTCTACTGCTGCGTTCCCGGCCCCAGGAAGCGCGACGCCGTGCGCCGCGCATTTCACGACCCCATCGGCCCCGGCTGCCCCGCGACTGCGCTCCGCCTGCATCCCCGCTGCCGCCTGTATCTTGATCCCGATTCAACCCCGGAGTGGGCGCGCGATACCGGGTTTCACTCTGCTGGGAAATAGTGGATAATCAGGACTTCTAAAATCAGATGCAGAGGCCCAGGGGTGCGATGAGCGAGGCGGTAAAATTTCCGGTAAAGTTTTATGATCGATTCTCCTCTTCCTCGGAGATCGCGGCGCGTTTCCCGGACCTTCACCCGCCCTTTGACGCGACAGCCGCCGTCATTGAAGCCAACCGTTGCCTGTATTGCTTTGACGCGCCCTGCACCGGGGCCTGTCCCACGCACATCGACGTACCCAGATTCATCAAGAAGATCGCCAGCGGCAATCTCGAGGGCTCCGCGCACACCATTCTCGACGCCAACATCCTCGGCGCGAGCTGCTCGCGGGTCTGCCCGGTCGACGTGCTCTGCGAGGGCGCATGCGTCATGCATCGTTACAACAAACAGCCCATCGCCATCGCGCGTCTGCAGCGCTTCGCCATGGAGTCGCTTTACAATTCCGGCGCGCCGCTGCCCTTCGCGCCCGGCGCGGTCACGGGCAAGTCGGTTGCGCTCATCGGTGGCGGCCCCGCGTCACTGGCCTGTGCGGCTGAGCTGCGCCGTCGCGGCATTCGCGCTGTCATCTATGACGCGCGCCCGCTGCCCGGCGGCCTGAACACCTACGGCGTCGCGGAGTACAAACTGCCGCTTGCCGAGAGTCTGCGCGAAATCGACATGCTCGCGGAGCTTGGCGTCGAATTTCATTTCGGCGTTACTGTCGATGCGGCAATACTCGCCAACCTCGAATCCTCGCACGATGCCATCTTCCTCGGCGTCGGCCTGGGAGCCATGCACCAGCTTGGCATTGCCGGAGAGCAGATGCCGGGTGTCGTCAATGCACTCGACTACATTGCGGGCTACAAAAGTGGAGAAATTATCTCAGCGCCCGGACGGGTTGCCGTCATTGGAGCAGGCAACACCGCGATTGATGCGGCCAACGCCTCTGTGCGTCTCGGCGCGCGCGAGGTCTACATCGTCTATCGTCGCGGGCCTGAACAGATGTCGGCCTTCACCTTTGAATACGAACATGCAAGGCAGGAGGGCGTCCGCTTCATGTGGCGCGTTAAGCTCCTCGGAGTGGAAGGCCACGGCCAGGTTGAGGCCCTCCGTCTCTGCGAGCTCGAATCCACCAGTCACGGCTCCCTTATGCCAAGGCCGGACTCCGTCTTCACCATGCCGGTAGATATGGTCGTGTTCGCCATCGGCCAGGCTTCGCAGACTGAATTTCTCAAAGGCCGCGTTCTGCTCGAGCGCGGGCGCGTCGCTATCGACCGGCAGACCGGGCAGACCTCAAACCCCAAATTCTTCGCCGGTGGCGACTGCGTGAACGGCGGCCGCGAAGTGGTGGACGCCGTGGCCGACGGCAAACGCGCCGGAATCGGCATCGCCGCATGGCTGGAGGAACAACATGCCCTCGCTTGAGACCACATTCGCAGGCATCCGCTGCATCAATCCCTTCTGGCTCGCCTCCGCGCCGCCCACCAACTGCGGCGAACAGATCATGCGCGCATTTGACGCCGGTTGGGGCGGCGCCGTCTGGAAGACCATCGGCGAACCCATCGTCAACACCAGTTCGCGCTACTCCTCCATCGACTGGAACGGCCAGCGCATGATGGGCTTCAACAACATCGAGCTCATCAGCGACCGGCCTGCTGACGTCAACCTGCGCGAACTGGCCGCGGTCAAGCGCCGCTATCCCAAACATACTGTGATCGCCTCGCTCATGGTCGAATCCAAACGCGAGACATGGCACGAGATCATCGCCCGAGTGGAAGACGCCGGGGCCGACGGCCTGGAATTGAACTTCGGCTGCCCGCACGGCATGAGCGAACGCGGAATGGGCTCCGCCGTTGGCCAGGTGCCCGAGTATTGCGGGCAAATTACCGAGTGGGTCAAGGAGAGGGCCCGCCTGCCCGTCATCGTCAAGCTCACGCCCAACGTGACCGACATTCGCATGCCGGCGCGCGCCGCAAAGCAGGCCGGTGCCGATGCCCTATCCGCCATCAATACCATCAACTCCATCACCGGCATAGACCTCGACACGCTCGAGCCGCGCCCCAACGTCGACGGCAAAAGCTCCCATGGAGGCTACTGCGGCCCCGCCGTCAAGCCCATCGCGTTGAACATGGTACAGCAGGTCATGGCCGATCCCGCCGCCGCACTGCCCATGTCGGGCATCGGCGGCATCGCCACTTGGCAGGACGCTGCCGAGTTCATGTTGCTCGGCGCAAGCACTGTGCAGGTATGCACCGCCGTCATGCACTACGGCTACCGCATTGTGGAAGACATGGCCGACGGCCTGCTCGCATGGATGCGCCGCAAGGGCTACGAAACCATCGACGGCTTCCGCGGCCTTTCGCTGCCCAAAGTCACCGACTGGAACAACCTGAACCTCAACTACAAGATTGTCGCGCGGATTAATCCCGAGAAGTGCATCGGCTGCGAGCTTTGCTACACGGCCTGTTGGGACGGAGCACACCAGTGCATCCATCTCGACCGAGCGCTTCCAGCGCCGGACACCACGCGCACGCCCGACATGGTCGCATCCGAAAGCCTCGCCCGCATCACCACAACGCCCATCGCTAAGCTCGATCTTGAAAGGCCCGGCGAGGTTGACCCCTACCGTACGCCGCTCGCGCGCATCCCGCGCGTCGATGAGCACGAGTGCGTCGGCTGCAATCTCTGCTCGCTGGTCTGCCCCGTTCCCGACTGCATCACTATGGAACGCATCGACACCGGCCTTCCCTCTGAAACCTGGCATCAGCGAACGCAAGCTGGGGCTCGCAATTGATACCCACCGCCGCAACCGGATCCGAGCTGCTGCCCGGTGAATCCACATCCGACGCGCGCCTCTACAATCCTGACCTCGCACCCACCAAACCCTCGCAGCGCACCTGGAGCACCTACAACTACATCGCGCTCTGGTTTTCCATGTCGATGGAGGTCACCACCTACATGCTCGCCGCGTCGCTCATCGCGGGCGGCATGGACTGGAAGGAGGCCGTCGGCACCATCCTGCTCGGCAATCTCATCGTGCTCGTCCCTATGCTGCTCAACGCGCATGCGGGCACCAAGTATGGCATCCCGTTTCCCGTTTTCGTACGCGCTTCATTTGGCCCCGTCGGAGCCAACATCCCCGCCATGCTTCGTGCCATCGTCGCCTGCGGATGGTTCGGCATTCAGTCATGGCTGGGAGGCCAGGCCATCGCTGCCATGCTCGGCGTCCTGTGGCCGCAGACCACAGAGATGCCCTGGGTCCTGTGGGCCTGCTTCCTCGGCTTCTGGCTGCTCAATATGGTTGTGGTGTGGCGCGGCGTTGAGTCCATCCGCTTCCTGCAAAGCTTCTCCGCGCCCTTCATGCTGCTCATGTCCGGGCTGCTGCTCTTCTGGATGCTTCACAAGGCCGGCGGCTTTGGTCCGATGCTCTCCGCCCCCGACCGCTTCACCAGCACCCGCAGCTTCTTGCACTTCTTCTTTCCATCGCTCACCGCTATGGTCGGCTACTGGGCCACGCTCTCGCTCAACATTCCCGACTTCACCCGCTACGCGAAAAATCAGGACGCGCAAATCGTCGGCCAGGCCTTCGGGCTTCCCGTCGCCATGACGCTCTATTCCTTCATCGGCATCGCCGTCACCTCGGCCTCCACCGTAGTCTTCGGCCACGCCATCTGGAACCCCATCACCCTGCTCAGTCAGTTCCATCAACCATTCATCGCCTTCCTCGGCCTCATCGCCCTGCTGGTCGCCACACTTAACGTCAACATCGGAGCCAACGTCGTCTCCCCCTCCAACGACATCTCCAACCTCGCGCCGCGTCTCATCAGCTTCCGCACTGGCGGACTCATCACCGGCTTTCTCGGCCTTGCCATGATGCCCTGGAAGCTCATGGCTACCTTTGGCAGCTACATCTTCGGCTGGCTCGTCGGCTACTCCGGCCTGCTCGGCCCAGTCGCCGGAATCATGGTCGCCGACTACTTCCTCATCCGCCGCACCCAGCTCGACAGCCTTTCGCTCTACCGCCGCGGCGGTATCTATGAATACAGCAAGGGAATCAACCCGCGCGCGCTCATCGCTCTGGTCATCGGCGTGGGCGTGGCGCTCATCGGCCGCTTTGTGAGCGCCGTCGCATTTCTCTATGATTATGCGTGGTTCGCCGGATTCTTCCTCTCCGGCGTCCTTTATTACTTCATGATGCTGCGTCACCGCAAAGCGCCAGCCGCAGCAACCGCTTGAACTGAGAGGGCAATCATGTCAAAAACTCCGCTCACCTCCGAAGAAGTCGTCCAGATCACCCGCGACACGAACTACGGCACATGGCGCTTCCAGAAAGGCTGGAACCCCATGCACGTCGTCGACGCCGAAGGCTGCTACATCACCGACGGCAACGGCAAAAAGTACCTCGACTTCTCCTCGCAGCTTATGTGCATGAACCTCGGGCACAAGAATCCTGCCGTCGTCGAGTCCATTGCAAAGCAGGCACATGACCTCGCCTATGCCATGCCCGGCTACGCCACCACCGCGCGCGCCGAGCTCTCGCAGTTGCTGCTCGATGTTCTGCCCAAAGGCCTGAACAAGTTCTTCTTCACCACCTCAGGAACCGACGCCAACGAAGCCGCCTTCAAGATCGCGCGCATGTACACCGGAAAAACCAAAATCATCGCGCGCTATCGCTCGTACCACGGCTCAACTGCAGGCTCCATTGCCGCCACCGGTGATCCGCGCCGCTGGGCCATGGAGCCGCGCGGAAAAGGCCCCGGCGTCATCTTCGGCCCTGAAGTGCACTGCTACAAGTGCCCCATCAAGCACACCTATCCCTCCTGCGGAATAGCCTGCGCCGACTATATCGAGCACATGATCCGCAATGAGTCCGACGTCGCCGCCGTCCTCGTCGAGCCCATCGTCGGCACCAACGGCGTCATCGTGCCTCCCGACGAGTACATGCCGCGCCTCCGCCGCATTTGCGACGATAACGAAGTGCTGCTTATTGCCGACGAAGTCATGAGCGGATGGGGCCGCGCCGGCGCATGGTTCGCCATGGACCTCTGGAAAGTCACGCCCGACATCCTCACTACCGCCAAGGGCATCACCTCCGCCTATGTCCCGCTCGGCCTCTGCGCGACGACTGAAAAAATCGGTGACTTCTTCAAGGACCACTACTTCGCACACGGCCACACCTACGAAGCTCACCCCATGACACTGCTCCCCGGCGTCGCCACCATTCGCGAAATGCAGCGCCTCAACCTCGTCAAGCGCGCCCGCGAATTCGAGCCCTACATCGAGAAAAAACTCGAAGCTCTCAAGGAGAAGCACCCCAGCGTCGGCGACGTGCGCGGCCGCGGACTCTTCTGGGGCGTCGATCTCGTCAAGAACCGCAAGACCAAAGAACCCTTCAACACCTACTCTGACAAAGTCTCCGGCCAGCCGCTCGTCGTCGATCAGATCGCCGCCAGGACCCTCGCCGACGGAGTCATCCTCCAGGCCTGGGTCAGCCATTTCATCATCGCGCCGCCGCTCATCATCACCCGCGAAGAGCTCGACCACGGCATCGACACCCTCGACAAACACCTGCGCATCGCCGACGAGCTTTGCGTCGCCGATTAACTATTCCCAAATAACTTGGTGGCTACAGGGGCCTCTCATTATCGAGCGGCCCCAAGCTTTTAACTTCTTCTTAATGGTTAATGCGGAACAACCTCTTGACGCTCCACACTTAGGTCCGGGCAGTAGGATTTTGGGGGTGCGTGGGGCTTGTACCGAATGTTGAGGGTAGCATCTCGTTTGAAGTAGCTCTCATCTTGTCGTCCAAAATCGACAAATCTGCCTCTGTATCGTTCCCCGTCAACCACTCCGATGATCGACGTGAGAATTGACCGTTATCAGCCCTTCCTGAGTGAGAGCCCACGGAAGAGATCGTTGCGCATCAGAAAACGCCCGCGGATGCGGAGCGGAACGCCCTGGCCGTCCAGCATGGAATCCGGTGCGCCGCCGACCTTAGCGTGGATGTGCAGGTGCGGTTCGGTGGTATTGCCGGAGTTTCCCACGCGGGCGAGGGGCTGGCCCGCTGACACAGCATCCCCCACCCGAACCTGGATGCTGCCCGCCAGCAAATGCGCCAAACCCACGAAGGTGCTGGCCCCGGCGCATCGGATCACGATATGGTTCCCCGCAATATGATCGGTATCCCGCTGCACAAGTGGATCCGTGTCAGGGAGCCCATCCACCACAGCGGTGACGACGCCGGCGACCGGGCATAGCACCTGTGTGCTATAGATCGCGTAGCGACCGAGTCGCTGCGGGAAAAAGCCCCAGGCGCGCATAGTGAGCCAGTTCAATCTGAGGATATCGAGGGCAAACCGCTGGGACTCATTTCGAAAGTGGTGGTTGACCTCGGAGTTGCCGCCGCCCTGGCCGACAAAGTAGACGCCGGGGGCAAGGGGCGGTGAAATTTCGATTGCCTCAAGCCGCAGTGAGTCGCCATTTAGCCAGCGCCGGATCAGAGCCCAGGCCGCCAGCAGAAAGGCCGCGCTGGCGCAGGCACCTAACAGTCCGCGCGCGTGGCCGGCTGCCGCGACCATCGCCAACGGAACAATTGGCCGGGCGAAATAGGGAATGAACTGGCACCAGGGCATAATCGCTACAATGGCTGCAATAACGACCGAGAGAATTGGCAACCAGAGCCACCATCCCGTGGAACTGTAGGTATAGATCGAGTAGATCACGTAGGCGGGGATCGTCGCCTCCATCGTCAGAATCGACACGATCATCAGCGCAACCAGCATGAGCCGCCTAACAGTCAATGGCCACTTCCGCCCGCGCCAGTTGCGCGTGACCTACGCCAAGCACACGGCGCACGGCTCCAGCGGCTCGCCGGTAATCGGAATAGATATATGTCACATCGTAGTGTTCGACTTCGCTATTGGGCTGATTTGGAAGATCAGTGTACTCACCGGAATAGACCGTAGAAGTAGCGGGAATCCAATTTCCCTTGCCTGTGATTCTGAGCAACGTTGCATTCAGACGTGAGGCCGTAGCAGGGCCGGCTTGAGCATCATCAGTATCGAGCACAGTCTTCAACATCTGGCAAATCGCGATATCGTTTTACCCCAACGTCGGCATCGTCGTATCCACGCCCGCCCGAATCCCCGCAGGCCAGCGCGCCGTGATCGTCTTCAACCGGGTATAGAAGTGCACGCCCTCCGGCCCATACACGGCATGATCTCCGAACAGTGACCGCTTCCACCCTCCAAAGCTGTGGAACGCCATCGGCACCGGAATCGGCACATTGATCCCCACCATCCCCACCTGCACCTGCCGCGCAAATTCCCGCGCCGTGTCGCCGTCCCGCGTAAAGATCGCCGTCCCGTTCCCGTACTCGTGCTCGTTGATAATGCGCAACGCATTCTCAAAGCTGTTCACGCGCACAATGCCCAGCACCGGCCCGAAGATCTCTTCCTTGTAGATCCGCATCTCCGGCTTCACATGGTCAAACAGGCACGCCCCCAGAAAGAATCCGTCGCCCTTGGGCAGCGCGCCGTCGCGCCCATCCACCAGCAGCTCCGCGCCCTCCTTGCCGCCCAGTTCCACATAACTCGTCACGCGCTCCAGATGCTGCTTCGTCACCAGCGGCCCCATGTCTACATTGCCCTTCGCGCCATCGCCAACCTGCAGCTTCGCAATGCGGCTTTTCAGCTTTTCAATCAGTGCATCTGCAGTCTGGGCGCCCACCGCCACGCCCACGCTGATCGCCATGCACCGCTCGCCCGCCGACCCATATGCCGAACCCACCAGCGCGTCCGCCGCTTGGTCCAGGTCCGCATCCGGCATCACAATCAAATGGTTCTTCGCGCCCCCCAGCGCCTGCACGCGCTTCCCGTGCTTGGTTCCCTCGCGATACACATATTCCGCAATCGTCGTCGATCCCACAAAGCTGACCGCCTGGATTACCGGATGCGTCAGAATCGCATCCACCGCCGTCTTGTCTCCATGCACCACGTTGAACACGCCGTCCGGCAGCCCTGCCTCCTTCAGCATCTCCGCCAGCAGCATCGCCGAGCTCGGATCACGCTCACTCGGCTTCAGCACAAACGTATTTCCGCAAGCCAGCGCAATGGGAAACATCCACATCGGCACCATCGCTGGAAAATTGAACGGAGTAATCCCCGCCACCACGCCCAGCGGCTGCCGCATCGACCAGCTGTCGATCCCCGCGCCCACCTGCTCCGAGTACTCGCCTTTCAGCAGTTGCGGAATCCCCGTCGCAAACTCCACCACCTCAAGCCCGCGTGTCGCCTCGCCCTGCGCGTCCGAAAACACCTTGCCATGCTCGCGATTGATCAGCGCCGCCACCTCATTCATGCGGCCCTCAAATATCTCGCGAAAGCGGAACATTACCCGCGCCCTGCGCAGAGGAGGCAGTGCTGACCACGCCGGAAACGCGGCGGCGGCGGCGGCCACTGCCTGATCAACCTCGGCATCATTCGCCAGCGGCACCAGCGTCTGCACCTTCCCCGACGCCGGATGATACACATCGCCAAACCTGCCCGACGCGCCCTCGACATGCGCGCCACCAATCCAGTGCGTCAGCTTCGGCAAATCAGTTTTGGACGGGGAAGAAATTGCATCCTGAGGAGAAGCAGTTGCGGTAGGCATGGGGAAAATCCCTCCTTCATGAATGTGGTCATAGTAGCAGCGCGCCGCGTCTCATGTCAGGCCCGCGAGTCACCCCTATTCACCCGGCCAAATCCGCCAGCGTGCGCGCCAGTACACGCACTCCGGCATCAATGGCTTCCGGCGCGGCATACTCATCCGGACGATGGCTCACGCCGCCCCGGCAAGGAATAAAGATCATCGCCACCGGACAAATCCCGGCCATAAAGGATGTGTCGTGATATGCGCGGGCAACCATGCGCATTTGGCTCACGTTCTCTGCGGCACATCCGCGCTCAATCGCCTCCAGAATCTGCGCAGAACAGGTTGTCGGCGGATCAGCATTCACCATTTCGATCTTCGCGCTCACATTGCGCCGCTTCTCAATCTCGTCAATCGCCGCGCGCACCTGGCTCACAACCGCATCGCGCCGTACCCCATCAATGTCTCGAATATCAGCGGCCATCTTCACGCGACTTGGAATACTGTTGATCGCGCCCGGATAGATCTCGCAAATACCCACTGTGCCCACCGTATCAACCGCGCCCGTCGACAAAGCTGTGCGCTCCACTGCCAGCACCGCCTCGGCCGCAGCGCAAAAGGCGTCACGGCGTCCCGGCATCAGCTTCGCTCCCGCGTGCCCGCCCTCGCCTTCGAATTCAATGCGCAACGTCGCGGGAGCCGCAATGTGCGTCACCGCGCCAATCGCAATGCCTTCGCGCTCCAGGTTCGGCCCCTGCTCGATGTGGAGCTCCACAAATCCCGCATAGTACCCACGCGTCATCCGCACTTCGGCCAACTCGCCGGAAAATCCCGCGACCGTCCGCAACTCCCGCAGCGTTCTTCCTTCTGTATCGCGCAAATCATCCGCGCCACCCGCGGCCAGCACGCCCGAAATCAGCCGGCTGCCCAGACACCCAATCCCAAACCGCGTCGGCTCCTCCGCCGTAAATTGAATCAGCTCAACCGGCCGCACCGGTGCAAAACCGCTCTGCTTCAAGCTTCGGATCGCCTCCAGCGCTCCTAGCACGCCCACCACCCCGTCGTATTTCCCCGCAAATGGAATCGCGTCAATGTGCGAGCCCGTCACCACTGCAGGCAGTGTCGCATCGCGGCCCTGCCATCGTGCAAACACATTGCCCACGGCATCCTCGCGAATCGCAAGCCCCGCCTCACGAAACCGCGCCTTCACCCACTCCCGCCCCTCACGGTCGCGCTCGCTGAACACCACGCGCGTTACCGCTGGGGCCTCCGCGTCCGAAATCAATGCCAGCGCGTCGATCTCCTCCGACAGCCGCGTCATATCAATGTGCATCAATTGCCCTTCAACCAAGAGGATGCCTGTTCCAGTCCTTGTAGATGAGATACTTCGCCGGAGCCTTTCCCAGCGCGCCAAACCACTGCGGGCAGTACGCAGCCATCCAGATAAAATCCCCTGCGGTCACCGGATACCAGCTCTCATCCAGCTTATAGATGCCGCCGCCCTCCAGCATCAGCAGCCCATGCTCCATCACGTGAATCTCCACCATGCTCAGCGTCGCGCCCGGCTGGTACGTCATCGTGTTCACCGCAAAGTCAAAAGCAACATTGTCCGGCAGTAAGCCTCGCACCAGCAGGTCAGGATCGCCCATCAGCGGCTGCCCTGCGGCCTCCAGCTCACGCCCCATCAGCAACGTAGGCGGCTTTACTCCGGCAATACCCGCATAACGCTTCTCAATTACCGCCGCACGCGCGCCGTTAGCCGACCGGCAAGCATGGGGCATTCCATCCGGAATATATATGTAACCGTCTTTGCACAAATTCCTCGTCTCGCCGCCGGCCTCAACCTCAACCTGGCCATCCAGCACATACACAAACCGCTGTCCAACCGCGGCGCCCAGCACTCCGTCCGGCTCGAATTCAGCCGTGTATTGCGTAAAAGCCGCGCCCAGCGCAGGCGAAACGTGCACCACCACCGCGGTCTTCTCGCTGCCCGGCAGTTGCGTTCGGATGAATGTGTCAGGCGTCTGCAGTATATGGCTCGACCTTCGGACGCTCCGAGTCTGGCCCAGATTATGCACTCGTTCTTCTCTCTCCCGCGCTCCACGCGCGCTCAAATTCATCCAGAAACAGCAGTCCCACCTTGAATGCCGCCGCAAGGTCTCCAGCCAGCACCGCCTCATCCGGATGATGGCTCAGCCCACCGGGACAACGAAGAAAGATCATACCCGAGGGCACATGCGGAGCCAACACCATCGCGTCATGCCCCGCCCCGCTCGCCATGCGCCGCACCGGATGCCCCGCCCGCTCCACGGCCTGCTCCACCATCGCAATCATCGCGGCATCCATCGGCACCGCCGCTTCCGTGTGGGTCTCACTCCAGCCGCAGCGCACACCGCGCCGCGCCGCAATCTCTTCTGCCGCCCGCACAATCTCACTCAATGCCCGTGTGCGAACCGCATCCTCCGCATGCCGCACATCCAGCGAGCACTTCGCTCCCGCAGCAATCACATTTACTGCGTTCGGCTCTGCGCTTATCTGCCCTACCGTCGCCACCAGCCCTTCCGCCCCGTGCGCAATCTCCTCCACTCGCCCAATCCACTCCGCAGCCGCAGCCAGCGCATCTTGCCGCTGTACCATCGGGGTCGTCCCCGCATGCCCGGCCCGGCCTACGAACGTCAGCACGCCGCGGCTCTGCCCTGCAATTTTTGTCACCACGCCCAGCGCTAGTCCTTCTGACTCCAGCACCGGTCCCTGCTCAATGTGAAACTCCAGATACCCGCGCACTCCCTGTGGCAGGCCCGTCGAAACCGCGTCCGGCCTCGCCTTCGCAAACGCATCCAGTGCCTCCCGCGCCGTCACACCTGCGCCATCACGCCGCCCCAGCAACTCCGCAGTCAACCTTCCGGTCATCGATTTGCTTCCGATAAACGGCGTGCCGAAGCGCACACCCTCTTCATCGGAAAACCCCACAACATCAATTCCCAATCCGCATTCGGACTGAGCTTCCGCAATCGCAAGTCCCAGCAGCACTCCCAGCACGCCGTCATAAGCTCCTGCATCCGGAACCGTATCCAAGTGCGATCCGATCATCAGTCTCGGCGTATCCTCAGCTGCCTTCGTAGACGCAATAAAGTTCCCCGCCCTGTCCAATTGCACCGTCATGCCAGCCTCTACGGCCCATCTGCGCAAGAGCGCATGCGCCTCATCCATCGCAAGTGAAAGAAATGTCCTGCAAATCGCGCCCGGCGTCTCCGTGCACCGCGCCAGCTCCGCGCAGCGCGCCAGAATGCGCGCAGCTGTTGCCTCGGCCTTTGCGCCTTCGTTCACTTTGCTCTCCGCACCAACGCCTCAATGGCCCCATGTGGTTCATCAATCGGCACAAAAATGTGGTTCGGATTGTCCTGCCCGAACGCCGACAGGTCTACCAGGTTGCAGTGCTTGTTCGGCATGGAAAGAAAAATCCGGTCCACCTCCGCCGCGGTCTCCAAAGCCGCCTGGCCCATGGCGTACAGCGTCTGCTGCACCGACTTGCTGGCATGCTCAGCAAAGGTCGCTAGCAGCGCCTCGCGAATTCGCGCGCGCACTGCATCGAAATCCGCTGCGTCCTTCGTATAAAACCAGGTCGCCGTCATCGCCGTGCCCAGCAGCCGATCTTCGGTTTCTTTCAGTGTCGTCAACCGATCGCGCTTAAAGCCGGAGAAAGCCGACCGGTCCGTCTTCAGAATCGTCACCTGCTCCATGCCGCCCGCAACCTGCGCCGCCTCGCCGCGCTTCTGCGTTACCGTCGCCATGGCAACTTCCGGCCCGGTCTGGATGAACGCCACGGGATGCTTCCCCGCTTGTGTTTCAATTGGCGCCCAGCCCACACTACAGACTCGCGCCCCAGCGCCGTCGATCTGCGCCTGCGTCGCCAGAAAATGCGCCACCAGTTCTTTCGCAAACCCCTCGATCGTTGCTTCTTTCGAGCGGCGCGCCAGAGAGTAGACGGCGTTTTTCATCGTGTCCGTCGGCAGAATCACGCTGTTATCGCCCTCAAGAAAGCAACGCGCAAAGTCGCCCGTCAGCCACACTTCCACGTTCCATTCATCCACGCGATGCCGCCCCGCGCCGCGCTCTACCTTCATCACCCGCACGCGCGCCTTGCCGTATCGGTTCTCGCCCAGTTCCATCATTCGTTCAGCTTCCCCTGTAGGTCGAATACGAGTGTGGTGTCACCAGTAACGGGATATGGTAATGTGCCGACACGTCGCGCACCTCGAACACAGCTTCAACGAATGGATGCAACGCCGTCACTCCGTTCTTCGCAAAGTACTCGCCGCTGTGGAACCGCAGCCTGTACACGCCGGCTTCCAGCGCCGTCTCTGCAGGCAGCAGATCGCGCACACGCCCATCGCCATCCGTCACGCGCGATGCGAGCGCCAACCATGCATTGCCGCGCTTCTGCTCCAGTTCCACGCGCACACCGAGCGCAGGCACTCCATTCGCCAGGTCAAGCACATGCGTTGTAATCCTGCTCATCCCTTCAACCACCTCTTCAGGCGCAACGCCGTAATCTGCCGCTGCTGCTCTGCAGCCTCGCGCAACTCAGTCGCGTCATCGTTCGTCAACCTGCGCTCCAGAATCTCCATCATCTCGCGAGCCGTCTTTCCCGTCGCGCACACAATATAGGTCCGGCCGAACCGTTCCTCATAGCGCTTGTTCCCATCGGCCAGAGCAGCCAGCACTGCAGCATCTTCGCGCGCTACGGAACTCTGCTCCGTCGCCGACCACGTCGCCGACTGGCTAGTCGTCTCCACCGGCGCGTTCCGTTCTCCGATCCTGGGGTGCGTCGCAAACGCTTCCATCCAGTCCTTTGCATCCAGCTCCTGCCAGATGACATCCGCACGCCATAGCAGTTGGTTCTCGTCCGCCACGGGACGCGCATCCGCCATCAGCTCGGCCCATATCTGCGACCCGCAGCACGGCAGCACGGCCGCCGCGGCCTCGTCCTTTCCCATCGCATTCCAGGCCGCCAGCACCGCGTTCATCGCGCTCCCGCCAATGTCCAAAGGCAATCCTCCAGCACGTTGCCCGCCACCAGCCGCCGGTACTCCATCGTCGAACGAATATCATCAATCGGAGCAATCATCGTGTCCAGTAATTGCCGGCACTCGGCAATCAACGCAGCATTCACCTTACGCCCCGCTACACGCTCTTCAATCGCCGTGAGCCGCAGTGGCACCGGAGCCACGCTCCCCATGCCGAACCGGATCTCTTCTACCACGGCGTTCTGAACCCGCGCCTGCGCTGCAATGCATACCTTCGAAATTGCCTGCGCATTCCGCGTGCCTACTTTGCGCACATAGTCGCGCCGTCCCGCAAACCGGCGCGGTAGCCGCACCGCAAGAATCAGCTCGTCCTGCGCGAGAGCAGTGCGTTTATAGCCGAGATGATACTGCGTATAGGGGATCCTTCGCGCACCTCGCGCAGAAATAAGCTCAAGCTCCGCCTCATACGCCAGCAACGCCGGAGGCGAGTCCGCCGCCGGAGACGCATTCGCCAAATTCCCCGCCAGCGTCGCGCGGTTCTGGTTCGCAATGCTGCCTACCCACGCCGCCGCCTTCGCCAGCATCGGAAACTCCGCCGTAATCACCTTCTGCGCGCGAATCTCTGCGAACGTCCAACCCCCTCCGATCACCATCGTATCCGGCAGCACTTCAATCCGCCGCAAATCCCGCAGGTTCCACAGACTGATCAAATTCCGCTGCGGCAGCCGCCCCGCACCGTACTGCACCATCACCTCAGTGCCTCCGGCCACGGGCAGCCATCGCCCCGGCTCGTTCGCCATCAACTGCAGCACAGCGGTGAGATTGCCCGGCGAAATCAGCTCATACTGTTCCGGAACCGCTCTCACTGTGCCGCTTCTCTTTCCTGCGCCTTCGCAGCCACTTCCACCGCCTCAAAAATACGCATGTACCCTGTGCAGCGGCACAAATTCCCGCCCAGTCCTTCACGAATCTCTTCGCAGGTTGGCCTTGGATTTTGCATCAGAAGAAACTTCGCCGCCATAATCATGCCCGGCGTGCACATGCCGCACTGCGAGCCCCCGCACTGCAGAAAGGCCTCCTGCACCGGATCAAGCTTTTTCGGACTGCCCAGCCCCTCAATCGTCACGATCTGCGTGTTCGCAGCCTGCGCGACCGGAACCAGGCAGCTATTCACCAGCGTGCCGTCCATCAATACGCTGCACGCGCCGCACTCGCCTTCACCGCAACCTTCTTTTGTGCCGGTCAATCCCAGCCTCTCGCGCAGTACATCCAGCAGGCGCTCCATGGGATGCACCTCCACGGTGCACTCCACTCCATTCACCGTCATCGCGATGCGCTGTAGGCTCATGCCCCGACCACCTCCACCACCCGTGGCCGCACCTGCGCCAGCTTCGCCATCACATCTTCCGGCAGCAGCGGCACCGCACAAAAGTCCGCGCCCGTCGCATGGCTCACTGCATTCACAATCGCCGGAGCCGGCCCATCCATCGGCAGCTCGCCAATCCCCTTCGCGCCATACGCGCCGTACTGGTACGGAACCTCCTCAAAGTACACGCGAATCGGCGGAATGTCCTGCGACGTCGCAATAATATAGTTCGTCATCTGGTTGTTGGCCATGCGGCCCTTCTGCCACACCACTTTCTCGTACAGTGCATAGCCAATCGCCTGCGCAATGCCGCCTTCAATCTGTCCCGTCGCCAGCACCGGATTAATCACCCGGCCTACCTCCTGCACCGCGACAAAATCATCCACGGCGACGCGATAGTCCACCGTGTCCACCGTTACCTCGGCCACGTAAACCGCCCACGCATACGCGCCATACGCCTCGCCTCGATACAGCTCGTCATCCCAGTCCACATTCGGCGGAGCCTCATAGTACCCTTCCGTGCGCAGCCTTCCATGCTGCGCCACATACGCAGCCGCCGCCCGCCTGAGCTCCTCCGTCGTATACCGCTCGCCGATCAATCCGGCCTCAACAAGCACGCGCCGCATCTCCTTCGCCGCTGACTCCACCAGCCTTCCCACCACCATCGCCGTGCGCGACGCAACCGTGGGCCCGCTGTTCGGAACCACGCTCGTATCCGCCGGTCCCATCTGCACCGCGCCGTAATCCACGCCCAGCGTCTCCGCCGCGATCTGGCACAAAATCGTGTTCGTGCCCTGTCCAAACTCCGTGCTCGATACCAGCACGCGCAGCATCCCGTCCGCCGTTGCGTCCATCGCCGCAACCGAACCCATGCGCCGCTCACCCGATCCCGTAAAACCTGCGCCGTGCAGAAATGCAGCAAGGCCCATGCCCTTCTTCAATGCGCGACCTGCATTCTCACGCGCAAACCGCTGCCGCTTCTCCTTGTATCCGGAAAGCTCCATCGCGCGCGCCAGCAAATGCTCCAGGTCCACGCCCTCCGGAATCACCTGCCCCGTACTCGTCGTCAGCCCCGGCTGCAGAAAATTCCTGCGCCGCAACTCCTCCGGACTCAGCCCAACCACAGCCGCCACGCGATCCATATGCCGCTCAATCGCAAACAAACTCTGCGGCGCGCCAAATCCGCGAAACGCCCCATGCGGCGGCGAGTTTGTTGCCATCGCCCGCGACCGAACCCGCAAATTCGGCCAGAAGTAGCACGCGCCTGAATGGATCGTCGCTCTCGACAGCACCGTCGGCGACAGCGTCGAGTACGCGCCGCCATCCAGCGCCAGATCAATCTCCGCGCCCAGCAGTCTTCCGTCTTTCGTCACCGCCGTGCGATGCCGCGTACGCGAGGGATGCCGCTTCGTCGTTGCAGCCATGTCCTCCGCGCGGTCGTACACAATCTTCACCGGGCGCCCCGCCTTGCGCGCCAGTAGTGCCGCATGCGCCGCAATCATCGATGGATAGTCTTCCTTGCCGCCGAAGGCGCCGCCCGTCTCCACCTGCACCACGCGGACCTTATCCTCCGGCAGCGCCATCAGCTTCACCAGCGACTTGTGCACGT
>Ga0335075_10002165_pt1 | contig 31835 bp, 20 predicted proteins | sample Lox_Sample_24_FD_206723 | JGI IMG/M metagenome (GOLD analysis project Ga0335075, IMG submission 206723) | Soil microbial communities from Loxahatchee National Wildlife Refuge, Florida, United States - Lox_Sample_2.4 | ecosystem: Environmental > Terrestrial > Soil > Wetlands | place: USA...
GATCGTTTACGCTACAGGAGGACTGCGGGAGGAAACCGCGATTTCTACCCTCGCAGATTACATTTCCGAAGCAAAGAATCCAGGAAACAGAAAGCAGGTCGCATCTGTCGAGGTCGCCTATCCGTCGCCCTTCCTGAAGGACGGAATCATCCTGATCGATACCCCGGGCATCGGTTCCACTCACACACATAACACTGAAACCACTGAAGGCTACTTAAGCCAGGTTGATGCAGGAATTGTTGTTCTTTCGGTGGACCCTCCAATTACCGCGGTGGAAGCGCAGTTTATCGGCGAACTCCAGGACGAGATTCCAAAGCTGTTTTTCATTTTGAACAAGATCGACATAATCACGCCTGCGGAGCTCGCAGAGATGATTCAGTTTGTAGAAAACGAATTAAGCCGACATAGCATCCTTCTCCCGGAAATATTCCCTCTGTCTGCCCGCCAGGATAAGAGCGATCAACAGCCTTCATGCAGTGCACTCCCATCCGGGCTGAGTAAATTTGAACAGCGCCTGCAAACGTTCCTACTAAATGAAAAGCGTCAGGTATTGGTGCGTTCGGTCGCTGGGGACGCTCTGGAGATTGCACGCTCAATCCGCTTTGCGGCTTCAATCCGCATCCGCGCCGCAGCCATGTCGGCGGATGAGTTGAGGGAAAACAGGAAGGCGTTGGATCAACTGTTGGAAAGGACTGAAAACGGCATACGCGAGCTACAGGTGTTGTTGCGTCAGCGCTCAGTCGATCTTCTTGCCCGTGTGGAACGTGATCTCTCCGAGCATGTTGAAACCTGTGTGCCGGAGGTGCGCCGCCATCTGAAGCTGTTCCGGGCTGAGCACCCAAAAGCCTCCGGACGCGCCTTTGGCGCTCTGCTTGAAGATTGGCTTATGAGAGAAGTGGAGACCGTTTTCAGAAAGTGGAAGATACAGGAAGACCAGAGGGTTCAAGTACAGCTGGACGCGCTCTCGAACCATTTCGTAGAAATGGCAAATGAAATCCTTAGCCAGCTCGAAGGAGCGGCGAGCGCCTTGTTCGATATTCCGGTCCAGCACTTGAAGATCAACTGCGTGTTGCGCGCTGAAAGCCATCTCTATTACAAAGTTGAGCGCGTCTTCTACTCGCTGGATTCGTTCCTTCTTCTCCTGCCTTCGGTTCTGATGCGTCCCATTGTGTTGCAGCGAATGATGAACAATGTTCCTGAACTGCTGGACATGAATGCAGGGCGGGTCCGGTTCGATTATCTTGAGCGGCTTCAGAAAAGCATCGCATCTTTCGATACGGAGCTGCGAAGTGCAATCGTTATGGTTGCAGATAGCCTCAAGGCGGCTCTGACAGAGCCGGTGAACGAGGAGCGGTCTTCGCAGACAGTAAGTTCTATTGATACCGCCATCAAAGAATGCTCGCGGTTTCTGCAGTAGAGGGAGCGGCTGCAATTGTCGTTCTGCGGAATGGCGACTGTTCGTTGACATTGATTGGAAGAGCCGAGGATACTTGGAACTAGCGGGTGTTGGAGTCCACTCTTAACCGCCCCTTACGACAAGGGGAAGATGACTCCTGACGAGGCTGAAACTCTAAGGAGTACTTGTGCCCGCTAGTGAAAATAAAGCAGCCAACCCTTTCCGTCAGACGCATGGTGAGAGCGTTCCCCCGCTGTCCTTCCGCAGCATTCTATTCCTCGACCCACAGCCGAACTACGATATCGACAACTTGGAAGCACCAGCCTGCCTGTCTGACCTAAATCTCGATCAGGTTATCGATTCGGTTATTGAGGGCCGCGACGAGTACAACCTCAAGCCATACTTTTACACCCCGCTCCAGAACGTAAATGCGGTCAATTACCGCTATGATGTGCTGCGGGATTTGGAGAATCGAACCCTCCGGGGGCATATTCATTCATTTGCCGAAAAGATGCGTCAAATGCGCGCATGTAGCGTTCAAATGGGGAAACTCTATTACAAGCGGCAAAAGCAGAGATGGTTTCTTGACGCAGTAGATCTATATAGCAGCACGGTGACAGAGTTGTGCCGCGCTCTGACGCGACTGGAATTGTCCTCACAGGGGCTTCGAGGGTTACGAGGCTATTTGGCGCATTACTTAGAGTCAGAAGCTTTCAAAACATTGGTTGCTCATACCCAGAAACTGAAATCCGATTTGAAGGAGATTTCCTATTCTCTTTCCATCAATGGCAGGCAGATTAGCGTCGGCGAGTGTAACTCCGAGCTAGATTATGGCGCCGACGTTTTGCGAACTTTTGAGAAATTCAGCCAAGGCGCGGCTAAAGAATTTCGATTTGACCAGCACGACACGCTCGATATGAACCAAGTCGAAGCGGCCATTCTCGACATTGTTGCGCAATTGCACCCCGATACATTTTTATCTCTGGAGGAATACTTTGGCCGTCACAAGGACTACCTTGACAGTGTGATTTCGACCTTCGACCGTGAGGTTCAGTTCTATCTGGCGTGGATCGAGTGCATTGAACGATTCCAACAAGCAGGGCTCACTTTCTGTTACCCATCGGTTTCAGTCGAATCGAAAGAGGTTCACGGAAGCAACGTCTTCGATCTTGCGCTTGCATCCAGGCTCATTCCAGAACATTCTCGTGTCGTAACAAATAGCTTTTTTTTGCATGATCCCGAACGCATTGTCGTTGTTTCCGGACCCAATCAGGGCGGAAAGACGACTTTTGCACGCACGTTTGGCCAATTGCATTATCTGGCCTCCATCGGTTGCCCGGTGCCTGGTAGCGAAGCGCGTCTCTTTCTTTTCGACCAGCTCCTCACGCATTTCGAGAAGGAGGAAGACATCCAGAACAAGACCGGTAAGCTCGAAGACGAGCTAATTCGGATTCACCACATTCTCCAATACGCGACGCCCAACAGCATCTTGATCATGAATGAGAGCTTCTTGTCCACCACTCTGAAGGATGCGCTCTTTCTGAGCAGAGAAATTACGCAGAAGATTATGCAGCTCGACATGATCTGCATTTCGGTGACGTTTCTTGATGAACTCGCCTCGATGAGCAACACCACCGTCAGCATGGTCAGCACCCTGGATCCAAAGGATCCGGCGCTACGCACCTTCAAGATTGTTCGCAAACCTGCTGATGGCCTTGCGTATGCCGCTGCTGTTGCTGAGAGTTACCGCCTCACGTATAAATCCGTGAAAGCGCGCATTCTTTCAAACGTAAGACGGGACGGGGCTCGATGAAGGTCTTTCTCATGTATGCGGATCGCGACTTCGATCCGAAGAAACAACCAGCGCCGAATTCCGAAGAGCTGATACAAGATCTCGAATTGGAAATACTCTTCCGCGCGATGGCTGCCGGAGATGAATTTCTCCATAATGTGGCCAAAACCGCCGTCCTTATGAGCCTCTATGAGCTGACGTCTATTGAATACCGGCAGAGCATCCTCACAGACTGCATGGACCAGCCGGATGTCGTGCGTCAGACTTACGCGATTGCCGTTGAGGCGATCGAGCGCGAAAAAGGGGTTTGGGGATGGATGTCGCACAGATACCCGGAAGGGGCCTTGCATCGGAGCATTGAAGTTTTACAGATATTTGTTGAGCTGCTGAGGAGATTAAGGAATCTGGCAGACGCTCATGGAGCAACGTTTCACTCCGCAGGCTTCCAGCGGTTTTTTACGATGCTTCAAGAGGAACTCAATGATGAATATCTGCTGACGGTAGAGGAACATCTGGAACGATTGAAATTTCGCGATGGCATCCTGATGAGCGCAGAACTGGGCCAGGGAAATAAAGGCAGAAACTACATTCTCCGTAAGCCACCGTTTGTGGCCAGGACATGGTTTGAGCGCCTACAGAATTGGGTGAGTCTGCGAACCGGTGCCGACCGCAAGGAGTATGTTTACGAAGTCGATGAACGCGACGAAGCTGGCTATCACGCTTTGTCTGAGTTAAAGACCCGCGGTATTGCTCACATCGCCACGGCGCTCGCAGAGTCGATGGATCACATCCTGAGCTTCTTCCGTATACTGCGGCTTGAAATGGGCTTTTATATCTGCTGCCTGAACCTGCGCGATCAACTGCTTCAGAAGCAAGCGCATTTCTGCTTTCCAGATGCTTTGCCATCGGATCTAACCAGGCTTGGAGCACAGGGTCTTTACGACATCTGTTTGCAGTTAAGCAGCGACGGACGGGTCGTCGGCAACAGCATCAGCGCAAACGACCGGCCGCTGATCATGATTACAGGCGCAAACCATGGCGGCAAGTCTACCTTTCTCAGGAGCGTTGGCGTTGCTCAATTAATGATGCAATGCGGGATGTTTGTGCCGGGCCAGTCGTTCGAGGCCAGCATTTGCAGCGGCATCTTCACTCACTTCAAGCGCGAAGAGGATGCCGCTATGAAGAGCGGCAAACTCGACGAAGAACTTGGCCGGATGAGTTGGATCGTCGACATGGTTACTCCGCACAGCATGATTCTGTTCAACGAATCTTTTGCTTCGACAAATGAACGGGAAGGGTCTGAGATCGCTAGGCAGATTGTTCAGGCTCTGCTTGAGTTGCGCATCCGTGTTGTGTACGTGACTCATATGTTCGATCTGGCGCAGAGTTGCCACGAGCGCAGTTGCGCCAATGGTCTATTCCTTCGAGCTGAGCGACTTGCAGATGGTCATCGGACCTTTCGCATGGTTGAAGGCGAACCGTTGCCTACAAGCTATGGGGAGGATCTCTACCATCGGATATTCGAGGGAAAGTTGCGGTCAGATTCACCGTATGCTATTACTAGCTTGATTGAGGGCGAAGGGATCCGCCTTTAACTGCCTCCGAATACGGAACGCTGATGACTCCTACCGAACGTAGGAGTTTTCTATTTGCTCCTGCGCTCTCTAAAGAAGGGCCAGAATGAGTGATTATTTGAATCTCCCTATCGGCGATCAGGCGCCACAGACGGTCACGGCCGTTATCGAGATCCCGCAGGGAAGCACGAACAAATACGAGTACGATAAGACGCTAAAAATCTTCCGCCTGGACAGAAATCTGCACTCGCCGGTCCATTATCCGGGCGATTATGGATTTATTCCACGCACTCTGGCGGAAGATGGTGATCCGCTGGATATCCTCGTTCTCGGAGATGCGCCGACATTTCCCGGCTGCATTTATATGGCCCGTCCCATCGGACTTTTTGAAATGCTCGACCAGGGCGTCCGGGATGAAAAGGTATTGGCATATGCTACCGGCAATCCGCGCTTCAGCAGCATCCAGAACTACACGGATGTCCAGCCGCACATTCTACGGGAAGTAGCGCACTTTTTCTCTACGTACAAAGACCTTGAGGACAAGCAAACAAGCGCTCTGGGATGGAAGGACAGGAACGCGGCACATGCCATTATTGATTCCAGCCACCGGCGCTTCATCCCGGTGGCATTATTGGAAAAGACCTAGAGCATGGCCGTATCTTTTCTACAAAAGGAGCCAACCAGCCAATATTGCACCGTGGTAGATCGCGTAGACGAGATGGCGCGTTTGCGGGTCCAGGCGCAGCGACGGAAGTCGATGCTGGTATTTGGTCCGGAAGCCGTGGGGAAAACGAGGCTGCTTGATAGCTTTGTGAAGACGCAACCGCTCGCGCTTTATTCAAATCGTGTGCAGACACCGCGTGATCTTGTACTGGGCCTTATTGAAAAGCTTCAAAACCTCAATCGGCGCGATCTGCGCTTGCCGGAAAATCCGAAATCTCTCAGCACCTCTTCACTCAAAGGTGTGATTCAGCGTGCTTTGGATCAGGCCCCATTCCTGTTGGTGCTTGACCATCTGTCAGGACCATCCCGCGTAGTTACCGGCATGATCAAAGAAATGAATTACTACGGGCGAACGCCAATCATTTTTGCCGCGCGCACTCCGCACATGGAAGACATCGGCGCGTTGCAGCCGATGTGCGCAGACCGTTCCGAGCGTATTGAGCTGAAGAGCTTTTCGTTTGCAGTCGCTCTCGAGTTTGCGCAGCGAGAAGCAGAGAAGACTGGCCTTTGGGCGTCAAACCTGGAGCAGGCTGCGCATTCGCTTGTCGAGTGGAGCGAGGGCAACCCGGGAAGCATCCTCTACATGCTCAAGATGGCGCATTTGCCGAGGTACAGGATGGGTGACCAGATCAAGGCGCACGTTCTTTACCTCGACTATCGTATGGGCCGCAGAGAGTAAGCGGTCAAAGATGGCTAGGATGCAAACTGACGCCATTCGGCTCAGATCAGATACTCGATGACCCAGGGTGAGCTGACATTCCGGTGGCCCGCCAATAAAACGAGAGCCAGGTGCGATGCGCGCCGCTCTTCCTCGCTGGCCAGATAACGGCGCAGCGCGTCGTGTTTGAGCGCATACCGTTGCAAGTCTTCAGCGGTCCTTTCCATGAGTTGTGCATGCGCCTGAAGCAGCCTCTGAGCATCTGTTCCGGGACCCAGCGACTCAGCAACCGAAACCAAATGTGGAAGGCAGCAGGCCGACATGTACGGTCCCTGATGTCCGGCCTTGCGAGTAGCTTCAGCAACCTCCTTAACAGCACTTTGCTCGACCTCGGCGCGCAATTGGCAAATGCGGCATGTCTTCGAGGTGGACAGTAGATCCCGCAATTTACCAACAGATACATCGGGTGTGGAGAAGTTATCTGCTAACTGTAGAAGCCTTTCTGCAATGCGGTAAGAAAGCCGCGGATAGGCTTCGCATACTCCTTGGGGGGAAGAGATTCCTTCGTATTGCCAGGTATGAAAAGTGCAAAAGCCACCCCGTTCGGCATGGTCCTCTTGTGCTGCATGGCTGATAGTCAGTTCGTATTGATACTTACTCAGAAACCGGAAGATGCTCTGGAGAACTTCGCCGCAGATGCGGCATCCGGCTTTCTTGTCGACTTCGAGTGTGAAGGAGGCGGCAACGGTTTCCGTCTCTGTCCGGGCTGGAATTTGTGATCGATTGGACGCGCCAAAGATGAGGGGCTCCAGGTCGCGCAGCCTTTTGATGATCGTCTTATAGGAATCATCCTGCTCGCGGCTTGCTATGGCGCGTGATCGCTCGATCAGAAAGCTCATAACGCGTTGGTACATATTCACCAGAAACGACTGTGCGCGCTCTTCGATCAGGAACCGCAACAATTCCGTTTCAAATTCTTGAAGCCCGCTCTGCTCAAGCTGTGCAGCGTTCTTCGATTGTTTGGCTTCCAGGGCCTCTCTGGCCGAGATCGAAAAAATCAGAGGCCCTTCCGCAAATGAGAACTGTTTCATCTTTTCCCTAACGTATTGGATTGCCTCATCCCGTTCCTTATGCCCAACAGTGTCTTGCTTGTTCATCACAACGTAGAGCTTCTTGTCGGTATTCCTGATGCGATGGAGGATACGGTCTTCCTCTTCGGAGAGAGGGCTTTCGTAGCTTGTTACCAGAACAAAAGCGTCCGCCTGCGGCAGAAAGCGCTCTGTTGTCAACGAATTCTCGATGATAGGTGAGCCGAGTCCGGGAGTATCAACAAAAAACAGTCCGCGGCGGAGAAGTTCGACCGGAAACTGGACCTCGGCATAAGCCAGTTGTTTCGCATTTCCTGGGTTCTCCTGTTGAGTGACATAGTCGGCCAGTTGGGACAGCGGCGCTTCGCGGGTCAAGCCAGCCCCAGTAAAATGCAAGACCACCTGTTTTCTGCTGCCATAACGAACAGTGGTAATAACCGAAGTCAGCGGAACAATTCCCGTCGGCAGCAAATCCCCGCCGAGAAGAGCGTTCATCAGTGTTGACTTTCCGCGGCTGAACCTGCCTACCACCATCAGGTTGAAGCGGTCCTCCGCAAGACGCGCCTGCAGTTCGCGGGCCTCGGAAAGCAACGTCCCATCCTGCGAATCCACTGCTTGCGCGGAACGGATAATCTCCGCAAAAGCAAACTTCCTATGTTCGTATTCCTTTAAATCCATGTTGGCGTTTCATCCTCTCGGTGGACGCATGAAGTATCTGTGCCGGCGGGAAAGCAAGGCTTAAGCAATTCAAGAATGACCATCATCCATTTCCTGGCCTAGGACATGCTTTAGAATGCGCCAGGCTGGGCTGAGCCAGTTTGGCCGCTCGCCACAGCTTCTCTTTTCTTCAACCATTGCCTTGGCTGCGGCGCGGGCTGCTATGGGATTCGCGTCAAGTAGAATGCCTACCTGGTCCTCCTGTACACAGTTGAGATGTCCGCAGGTACGGAACAGCGAGTCGATAATTTCCCGCTGATCGGCAACCTCTGCCATCCGTGACCCGATGGATGCCGCTGCAATCACCACATCGGCATCCGGTTCAAAAAGAAAAGGCCGTATATCGCGCCAATCCTCCGGCGACACACGAGACTCATTCAGCAATTGCAGCGTGGCCCGGAGCCGGCGTAGTGCAGCCGGCCCAGTCAGTTGCAAAGCTGTCAATCCCCGAATGGACAAGATGGCATACTGGCGCGCCTCTTCCTGAAGCTTCCGTAATCCACCCTCTGCTTCCTCCCTGCATAAATCGTCTTCCAGCAATTCGAACAGTAATGGAAGGCCCTCTGCTCGACGGAATTCTCCAAGGGCAAAAGTGATGCCGCTGGTCGCACGTTGCTTTGCCGCATCCAGAAGTATCCAAAGCACCTCGTCCGACTTCCATCGCAACAGCTCCCGGGCGACCGCACTTCGCACGGCGTCCTCTGCAAACAAAACAGCAGCATCGCTGGGTCGCTCATACTCGTGGAAGTATGAAATTAGTGTCGAATAGGCTCCAAGCTCGCCCAGAGCATGAACGGCGCGGCAGCGAGGCAGCGCAATGGTTCTCGGCGGCCCTGCCAAAAGAAAGTGTTCTAGATATGGGATGGCCCGATCGCCGCAAGCAATCAACAGGGGAACCGCCGATTCTCCGTCTATGAGAGACTCAAGAGCGGCAATCAGGCGTTCTAGGTGCGCGTCAGACATGCCGAGCAACGGAGGGTTCATAATCATTACCTTGCCGTACGGCCCAACCGGACCGCTGCGCTTGGTGTGAATCTGGTTGGAGGCGCGCCAGTCTTGAGTACTCCGATCAATCCATCTTGGACGTCCTGCGATACAGGCATGTTGCGAATCTCATCGATGGTATCGGCTAACGGATACTGGTATTCCCTCAAAGAAATCTGACCATCCTGCCAGATCGCATAGCATACAAGCGGACGACCCGTCTTAGGTTGTCCAAGACTGCCGGGATTCACGATCGTTTTGTTGCCAATCCTGCTGATGAATGGAGTATGTGTGTGGCCAACAACAAGAACATCTGCTCGAACCCATTCCAGCTCTTTTCCCCATAGCCCGGAGTCTTTCGGGCAATAACCATATAGGGGATTCGTCGGCATGGCATGGACCAGGTAAAACCTCGTACCACCGATGGCAATTTCTCGTTGGATGGGTAAATTTCGCAGATAGTCCATCTCGTCCGGCGTGCATACATGCTGCGTGAACTCACGTGTTTCAGCGGCCATCTTTTTGAATGGCAGGGAGCACTGCGGATCGACATCGAATCCCACGGCGTGATCGTGATTGCCGCGAACGGTAAGGGTGGATTTTTGTTTGATCCAGGCAATCACTTCGCGAGGTCTTGGGCCGTAATCAACCAGGTCACCAAGGCACCAAAGGTGGTCATACCCATCCTCTGGAAATGCAGTCAACGCAGCAAGATTGGCGTGAACATCAGAGATGATCGCAATCTTCACGGAGTCCTCCTTCGGATAACTCGGCAAGTGTACAAATCCGAGTGAAATACGCCATCTTTTCTGGGAGTCGCGTGGACAGGAAACACCCCAACGAGTCCTCGTCAGGGGTCATCATCTGTCCGCATACTCAATTCGAGGACGGGAACAGCAATTCAGGCGAACCCCTTCGCCTTAAATAACCTCACCAGTATAGACGCATGAATGACCATAAAAGCAGAGAACGTCTCATACACGAGCCAGGCATATTGATCGGTGGACTTCGTGGGTACTGGTAACCGTATTGCAATGAATGGGCCGGCTCGACCCTTATTCGATTACAACGTGCTGTTATGTGCGCTCGCAGAGTTTCGCTGAAGTCACTTGAAAGAGCTCGTAACGACAAGGCGAGCAATTGTGACGATCATCGGTTTCCCGCGTTGAACAGCGAGGATGTGCGCGCCGCCCGCGAAGGTGCGGCCGGATGGAAGCATCGAAGATCCGAAAGGCCCGCCTGGATTTTCAGCGGCATTACTTCCATACTTGTCGGCTCTTCATGACGATCAGCTCCGAAATCAGCAGATGTCACGCGTGCAGTCTGAATTCAACGCACAGACCGGATTGATCGGAAACCCGCCGATGTACTACGACCAGAACCTCGCGCTCTTCGGCCTTGGCTTTGACCAACAGAAGTTTTCGTTCAGCTCAAATGGCGCACTCCAATTATGGTGGAAGCGAGATTGATTGCCCGCGAGCTTGCGGCAGCCGCGGATGCGAAAGCTGATCTGCGCATCGCGCCATATGGGCCGGCTCATTAAAACTCCCTCTTGCGGAAAAATGCGCGGGGCGACAAATGGATTAATAACCGCGAGCTGACATCCCGAAACATTCCCAGACGTGTAGTTCATCCGCTCATGCACGTCCAATTGCCGCCCAATGCCGTGAGCCGGGAAAGACTTTCAGGGGCCGAGGGAGCCACCGGTTGCCCCTTAGTCTCAAAATTTCACGGCGCGATAACACGGGCGCGACGAGAAGCCGGACTGGCGAACATCCCGTCGTCTGGTTTGTCGCATTTAGTGTCGATCTTCCAGGCGAGCAAGGCAGAGGACTACCAGCGTTCGCTCGCGCACACCGGGCCCTGCCAGATGCGACCAGCATGTCTCTGCCAATTCTTGATGCCACCAAGTGCTCTACCTGGAGTCCTTGACTGCCTCGTTGCGAGGCGGTAAACCGCAGCGTTGCAACCTCACCGCTTACACCTTCCGGTACTCCTGCGCTGCTACGTGCTACTTTTGTTGCCCCACCGGCAGAATGATATATGTCTCGTGGTCGGGGGTATGATAAATCCGCTGCGTGGCCTCCTTATAGTCCGTGGCCGTGGCCTTGAAGATATTCGGGACGAACGTCTGCGGGTTGCGGTCATAGAGCGGAAACCAGCTGGACTGGATTTGCACCATGATTCGGTGACCTGGGAGAAAGACGTGATCGACCGCGGGTAGAAAGAAGCTGTATTGCAGCGGCTTGTTCGGGGTCAGCGGTGAAGGGTGCGACAGGCTTTCGCGATAGCGGCCGCGAAAGATATCCATGGAGACGGCCAGTTCGTAGCCGCCCATGTCTGGTTCCTTGACGTCCTGCTGCGGGTAGACGTCGATCACTTTGATGACCCAGTCAGAATCGGTGCCGCTCGTAGAGGCAACCAGATGCACCTCCGGACGGCCGCTCACCCGTACCGCATCTTTCAGCACCGGCGTCTCGTAGGTCTCAACGTCGGGACGTGCGGAAGCGGGGCGTTGATCGCCGACCAGCCACTCGGGCCAGGTACGCGTTTCGGCGGGCGGTACCGGGCGCGGGCGATAGGGCACGGGCGTAGCCGGATTCGAAACATACTGGTCATAACCATTGCCGCTCGGGGACTGCGGTGGCTCGAAGCCCAGCGCATGGTCGGCGTGCAGGTAGAGCGGCTTTTCCTCGATGCTGCAGTTGCCCGGACAGGACGGCCAGGTGGGCAGCTGTTCCCACTCATTGGTGCCCGTGAGATACGCATTGACGTGCGCAAGATGCGCATCCGGCCCATGCTCCTGGAGATGCTGGGCCAGAAAGGGCAGCAGAACGTGATGAACAAAATACGCCGAAGTGTCCGAGCCAAAGTTGATTGCGCCCAGATGCGTGCCCTGTGTGGCCTCCTGCCCATGGAACCAGGGCCCCAAAGCCAGATACAGGTTCTTGCGATTTGAGGCTTCGGCATAGAGCGCGCGGTAGACAGCCAGCGCTCCGTAGATATCTTCCTGGTCCCATTCGCCGGCAACCAGCAGAGTGGGCACCGTCAAGGGCTCCTTGGCCAGTATCTTGTCGACCGCCTGGTCTTGCCAGAACTTGTCGTAAGAGGGGTTCTCAACGATCTTGTTCCAGAATCCGAGCTGCTCCATGCCATACTCGGCTGCCAGCGCGCTGGGATTGCCGGCGTCGAGATACATTGTGTAGTCGTCGTGGTAACTGCTCCACCAGTCATCGGTGTTAGTACGGGTCGCCTCCTGTTCGTAGATGTAAGGCATCATCTGTTCGCGGAAGGCGCCATAGTGGAACCAGTCGTCGCCCATCCAGCCATCTACCATGGGATTCTCCGGCACCGCCGCCTTCAGGGCCGGATTGGGATGGACCAGACCCATCAGGGCTTCGAAGCCGTCGTAGGATATTCCCATGACGGCAACACGTCCATTGCTCTGTGGAACGTTTTTGACGAGCCAGTTGATGGTGTCATAAGCATCGGTAGCGTCGGAGACGGGCGTGGGGTTCAGGGGTCCGCGGACGTAGCGGTTCATGATGTAGTCACCCTCAGACCCGTACTTGCCGCGCACGTCCTGAAACACATGGATGTAACCCGCTTTCAAGGCCCAGTCCCTGGCCTCGCGCGCGCGGGTACTGAAACGGTCAGCATTGTAGGGCGTGCGCTCCAGAATAATTCCGGTCTGCTTTACGTCTTTCGGTATCACGATTACGGTGTTGAGCTTGATGCCGTCACGCATAGGAATCTGGACCACCGTGCGGGTGTAACTCAGTTCCTGGGTCGTCGGCTTGAAGTGTTCCGGAGTCTCGCTCGGCAGACTTGGATAGTGCGAGGTCGACTGTGACTGTGGTGAATGAGAGGGCTGCTGTTGCGCGGCGCCGGTCTCAGCATTGATTACGAACAGCGCCGAGGCGAACAGAATGGGCAGCGCGCGAATGGCGAGAGCGCGAACGTAAGTGATCATGGATGGTTTTCATGATACGCCCAGGAAGTATCCACGGCGTCGCCGATGGCGCCATTGTCCTTTCGCGTCTCACCTTATGGCCCCCGTCGGCCTCCCAGCCAGTTCTATTTGGGCGCGGGTCCCCGAACCACCTGAACAAGATCATTCGGTCGGACGTACTTTGCGAAAGCATTCTTTACTTCGTCGGCATTCAGCGCAAGATAACGCTTCGCGGCAAGAATCGGCTCATCGAGCGGCAGGCCGATCTCCGCTCGGCTCAACAATCCCTCGGCAACTGCATCTTCGCTCGATTCGCTCAGCGGAATCTGACGAAGAAGCAGGGCCTTGGCCTGGTGCAACTCCGCGGCGGACACGTCCTCGGTTCGCATCTGATCGAGATCGCGCTGAATCAAGGCCCTGGCCTTCGAGACGTTTCCCGGGTTGCAGCCGTACGTCACGGAATAACTGGCTCTTGTCTTCGAGGCTCCAAGACTGACGTTAACGAAATAGACATAACCTGTCACTTGGCGCAGGTCATGATAGAGACGAGTTGCGTAGAAGCCGCCACCGAGAACATGGTTGCCAAGCTGCAACGGATAGTAGTCGGGATCAAAACGATTAAGAGACAGTTGTTCGGCGAGAGTGACCGTATCCTGGACAGCCTCTTGATCGGCTACGTTGACCGAAGAGGGCTTGTTCAACGGTACCGCCGGTAACGTTGTGTTGGGCTTCGGCCCGATTGCTTTCCAGCCGCCAAACCATTTCTCGATGACAGCCTTTGCCTCCTCGGGCGAGACATCGCCGATAACAACGATTGTCGTAAGGTCGGGACGGATTGTGGCGGCGTGGTACTGTTTCACTTCGTCCAGGGTCACCTTGGCCACCGTGGCAGGAGTGGTTTCCCGAAGCACTGGATCCCCGGCGGGCAGCAGCGCCAGATCGAGTGCGCGCGCAGTTCGATAGCCGGGACTCTTCAGATCTCCAGCAACAAACTGCGACAGTTGCTGCTTCACCACTGCAAAGGCTTGCGCGGGCAGAGCCGGATGCAGTTCGTTATCAGCGAGCAGTTGGACGCCCCGCGAGAAATGATCCTTGAGGACCTGTACTGAAAAGCTGTAGCCCGCGCTCTCGTTGGCCGCGATATCGTCGAGTGCTTTCTGGAATGCCAGGCGGTCCAGGGTCTGCGTGCCATAGGAGTAGAGACCATCGAGTATTTGAGAAACGCCGTCTTCTCCCGGCGGCGTCTGGAGGTCACTATTGTGCTTCACCGATCCCACCACCGAGACGGTGGGGCTGGTGTGGTCCGTCTTCACGATCAGGCGAATGCCGTTGGGAAGGACCATATCCGATTCTTTGAGATAGTTGGCCGGCACTTTTAACTGCGTCAGGGCGCCGGCCGCCCACGCCGGAAGCTGTACAGGTTTCGTCGGTGCGGAGGTCACCTGTTCCGCGCCACCATAGCCCTTGCCGGAAACGGGTTGCCCCGTGGGAACAGGCTTCAGAGTAGCCGTGATTGAATTCTGGCCGACAAGGTACTGTTTTGCGACCCGGTTCACGTCCGCCAGCGTAACCTTTCGGATGGCCTCGACATCCTGGTCGGGAGAGGTGCGCCCTTCTGCTGCGAGCGCATTCGACCAAACATCGGCAAGTCCTGGAATGGAGTTGCGCTCGAACTCTGCGGAGGCCAATTCGCTGCGTTTGGCCGCCGCGACAAGATCTTCGGGAACGCCCTTTTCTGCATAATTCGTCAGAATTCCTCGCATCTCCTCAATAGCACCGGATGCGTCCTTCCCCGCGGGAAGGGCTACCAGGCCGTATGCGACGCTTGCCTCCGGATAGGTTTCCGCCATGCCGAATTCAGTCCCCAGCGCTTTGCCGGCAGGCACCATTCCGTAGAGGTCGCCCCGCTGGCTCGCCAGCACATCCGCAAGAATCTGACTGGCCGCGTAATCGGGAGAGTTGGTTCCTGGGAAGCGATACGCAATAAAGCCCAATACGTAGGGAAGGTTGCTGTTCAGCGTGAACGTCTCTGACTTGAAGGGCTTCAGGTCGACAGCAGGCCGCGCTGGGACGGCATGATTGGGAATATCACCAAAATATTGCTTGACCCTGGCAAGAGTCGTGGCCGGATCAATATCTCCCACGATGATCAGGATCGCATTGCCCGGGCTGTACCACTTTTTATAGAAATCCTTCAGCATTTCCCCGGTCGTCGCATCAAAGGAACTCTTGGTGCCGAGCGGGTCGTGGGCGTAGGGAGTGCCTGCAAACATGTCCCCGTTCAGCCGGTTGATGAACTTGTAAGTTGGATTGGAGAGATCGCGCGCGACCTCCTGCTCAATCGCTCCCCGCTCCTGGGCCCATTGCGCCTCCGAGTCATTAATTCCCCGCAGGCACGCCGCCTGTGCCTCAAGAGCGACATCCATGTCGGCTGCCGGGACCGTAGCGAAGAACTGCGTTATCGTCTGCTGCGTATCGGCGTCGTTTTGGCCGCCGAGCTCCGCGTATATGGCGGCCGTCTGGTCTGCTGTCATACCCGAACATCCGCGGAAGGCCATGTGTTCCTGAGCATGAGCCATTCCCGGAAAACCCGCAGGAGTCTCGTCACCTCCAACCTTGAAGTTCATCTCGACAGTAACCACCGGAGCGAGCGCGTTGCGGATCACGACAACGCGGAGGCCATTGTCGAGTTTCGCCCGGAGAATGGACTGCGGCTCGGTCGCGGCATGCGCGCTTATTACGCCAACAAGAAAACACAGCACAAGAAGCAGAACACGATTTCGATTCACTAGGTCACTCTCCCGATTTCCGTTGAAACTTGGCAGCACGAAGGAAACGCAAGTGCGACCCGGGCCGCATCAATTCCCCTCTGCCAGTGTGGCATATCGATCCGCTCGCTACCACCTTGCGGTCAAAGCACGACTTAGGGCGATCTTTGCGGCACAATCGTGACCGCGGTTGCGCGGCAGGCTGGAAGACTTGGTTTCAATCAGTTTCTTTCAATCAGTCACAGTCATTGGGGTCTTCACGGCATTAACTCGGGCTCAAATTCCATCGGGGACGCCAACCGCCGTCAGCTGTGCCCGCTTGGGCTGCCGTCCTGCAGCATCGTCAGCGCGCGGTTCACATACATCTTGTAGCGTGCGGCGGGGCTCTTCGTGGTGCCAAAGCCGCGCCTGAGCATCAGTCGCTGATCGAGCTCGTAATAGGGAACATTCGCATCGTTTACCAGGCTCTGCACGGCGGCGAGCGCCTCCGCGTACAATCTCGGGAAGCGCGCTATCTCCGCCCGTGCGGTCTCGGGATGATAGCCAAGACGGTCTCCCGTCTGCCATGCATCGACCAGCGTATCGGGTGACCAGGTGTAGGGAAACAACGCATTCAGCGTGTCGTACGCGCCGCGCAGCCGGGCGATGGATCCGGCAAAGCCATCCAGCTCATTCCTCGACGCCAGCGAGCCCTCGGCGCGCCGCACTTCAATACGAACCAACGCGTGGACTGAGTAGCGCGGCGTGGTGATCACGGTCGTCAGCGTATTCCCCTCATACCGCCACCCGATTTTCGTCTGGTCCTGCCCGGCAAAACCGAGTTGCTCGCCGTTCACAGTCACCGATGACGGCGGCCAGTCACCCGGCAGCCGCACCTCGTAGGCGCGTTCCGTAATCATGCCCGGATAGCTGCCTTCGACCGGCGCAACGCGCACCGTCAGGGTGTTGCCCGATTGCGTCGCCGTCAGTTTGGTCCAGGTGCAGATGCCGCGCTGGTAGGCTCGCGACTTGCTCGCGTCCGCATACAGCGTATAGGTGCTCGTCTGGCCGTTGTCCAGCGGATAAATCTTCAGGATGAGCGGATCGATGGGTTTCTGGCCGCTGTACAACATCGGCGGCTGCATCGGCACAATCGCGCCGGCTCGCACATACACCGGAATCTGGTCAATCGAAAAGCTGCGCGTCACCTCCATTGGACCCGTGAAGCGCTTGCCCGTAGCGCTCTCAATCCACTCGTCGTTCGGAATCCACACCGGCTCCTGTGCCAGTTGGGTCGTCGTATTCACCGGATCAACGACGGGGGCCACAATCATCTCCCTGCCAAACACATACTCGTCCTTGTTGGTGTAGGCAGCATCTTCCTGGGGCCAGTCGTAATACAGCGGATGCAGAAATGCTACGCCCGTGTCATACGTATGCCGCGCCTCCGTGTAGATGTACGGCTGCATCGCCATCCGAAGCTGAAACGTCTTGCGCATGATGCTCGAATACGGCTCCGGATACGCCCAGATGCGACGCTCCGCCTCTGGATTCTTCGTCGTATGCGTGCGCAGGATCGGACTATACGCGCCGAACTGGATCCACCGCGTATAAAGCTCAGGATCGACCGCGCCCGGCATGTGCCCGCCAATATCGTGGCTCCAGTAGGCATAACCTACGTTCGCCGCCGTTGCCGTAAACCACGGTTGGAAGGCCAGCGACGGCCACACTGAAATCGTGTCCCCCGAGAAGCCGATCTCATAGCGGTGATTTCCCAGTCCGCCCCACCGGTGGAACAGCATCGGGCGCTTGCCCTCGCGCTCCTGGTCGGTGAAATGGAGGTAGTTGAGCCACCACGTGTTGTTCACGCCGGGCAGCCTGGTGTTGAGCTGCTGCTGCCAGTCGAGCCACCAGAAGTCGATGCCCTCGCGTTCCAGCGGATGAAGGACAAGATCGAAGTAGTTAATCGCCCATTTCTTATTGGTCGGATCGAACGGCACATATTTTTTCGTCGCCGGATCAATACCCATCGCCCGCGCCATCGCCGGATACGCCGCTTCCCACGGCTCAATGCCCGACGCCGGATGCAGGTTCAGCGTTACCTTCAACCCCTCCGCATGCAGGTGCGCAAGAAAATCCTTCGGGTCAGGAAACAGCAGATGGTTCCACGTGTATCCGGTCCAGCCCAGGTTCTGGCCCGACTGATCGACTTCATGCATCGCTTCAAGCTGTTCTTGGTTAATGTGCCAGCCCATGTCGATCACCAGCACGTTCAGCGGCGTGTCGTTTTCGTGAAACCCCTTGACCAGGCTGTCCAGCTCCTGGTCGCTGTAGGCCCAGTAGCGCGACCACCATATTCCAAACGCAAACCGCGGCGGCAGCGGAATCCGGCCGGCCACGCGCACAAAGTCGTGCAGCGCCTGCTTATAGTCGTGCCCGTAGCCAAAGAAGTACCAGTCCTCACGGTCTCCCGCAGGCCGCAGCATCACCCAAGGCCATGGACTATTTTCGCCCTGCGCAAAGGTAAAGTTGTCGGAATCGAACAACGGCCGCGTCGAGTCATCGACCAGCACCCAGCCGTCGCGCGAAACCAGCCCCGGCCCGATCGGCTCCTTCGTTTTGCTGCCCAGCGCTCCGTCCAGCGTGCGCGTTGTGCCCTGCAGGTTGCGTGTGTCCGGCATCCCCGGATGCCACGTCACCTGCTTGCCGTCGAGCACGAATGAGATGCTCAGATTGTCCGCTGTGAATTTCCCGTCATCAGGAGTCGCCGCGTCGTAGCTCAGGTGCAGCGCCGATGTGTCCAGCGTGAGCCGCCTGCCATTCCGTCTCTGTGTAAACTTCGGAACAGGTAGCCTGCGGTTCAGGAAGACAAACGAAGCGTGGTCCTCAAACTTTCCGTCCGCCGCCCACTCCATGCGGATCAGCTGCGGCGTGAGCACTGTGAATCGCGCATGCCCCACAATCACCACCGCTGCCGGATTGGCAACGGGGTTATAGCTCGCAGCGGGCGGTTCAATCGCAGTGGAAGGAGCATGCGCCTCTTCTGCAAACAGCATCGCGGAAGTGGGACATACCACTGGAAGAGATGCGGAAGACCAAAGCAGGACCAAAGAGAGAGCAACAACAGAACGGATTCGCATCGCGTCAAAAATAATAGCACTGCGTGAAGGCGATTCCGCTCTACGCGCTCTTTAAGACAGGCTGCCCAGACCCTCCCGCCGCAAATAGTCGTCGCTCGCTTCCGCCATTGTTCCAGCTAAACCGTTAAACTGGCTATCGGGTTCGAGCTTCAAATTTTTGCGAAGCTTCCGTCGAGATCACGAAATGAGGAGAAGTATGAAACTTGCGCGGTGGTTCTTGCTGGCTGTCTCGCTCCCAGCGGTCTTCTATAACGGTGTCCTTTCTGCCCAGGTCCAAATCACACAGCAGAACGGCAGCGTCGTCGTCAAAACCGCGACTGACACGCTCCGCCTCACCGTCTGCAGTCCCACCGTGGTCCACATCGTTGCCAGCCCTGACGGCGCGGCTGCCGGCGCCACTCCGAAGCAGCCCTGGCTCATTCAAAAATGCACGCCCTCAAAATTCACCCTCACCATGCCCACGTCTCAGCCGCAGCAAACTAAGCAGCAGCGCCTCTGGAACCCTGCCGTTGCCACTGTCGACACCGGCGCGCTCAAGGTTAACATCACTCTCGCGTGGGGCAACCTTGAGTTTCAGGACGAGCACGGCAACCGTCTCCTTCAGGAGTTCCAGGACGCGCCGCGCCGCTACGTGCCCATCGCAGTCAACGGGCAGCAGCTCTACAGCGTCAAAGACCAGTTTTACCCCGCCGTTCGCGAAGCTCTCTATGGCCTCGGCCAGCATCAGAACGGAGTCTTCAACTACCGGGGCACCATCATCGAGCTCGGCCAGGCCAACACCGATGTCGCCATTCCGCTGCTGCTCTCCACCAAAGGCTACGGCTTTTTCTGGAACACCGCCGCACTCTCATGGTTCGACAATCGCTTCCCGTCCGAGATGCGCTTCAGCTCCAACGCCTCCCACGCCATCGACTACTACTTCATCTATGGCCCCAGCTTCGACCAGATCATCCATCAATATCGCGACATGACCGGGCACGCGCCCATGTACGGCAAGTGGGCCTACGGCTTCTGGCAGTCCAAGGACCGCTACCGCAGCGCCGCCGAGCTGCTCCAGATCGCTGCCGAATATCGCGACGCGCACGTTCCGCTCGACAATATTGTGCAGGACTGGTTCTGGTGGGTGCATCAGGGCGATCCCCAATTCCGCCCCGACGCCTATCCTGACGTCCCCGCCACGCTTCGCAAGCTCCACGACCAGCACATCCACGCCATGATCTCCGTCTGGGCCACCTTCGATCCGCAGTCAAACAACTACGAGCGGATGAAGTCCCTCGGCTACATTGTTCCCGGAACCACTACCTACGACGCCACCAATCCCAAAGCTGGCGACTTCTACTGGAACCACCTCGTCGGCAAACTCTTCGCGCAGGGCTGGGACGCCTTCTGGCTCGACAGCTCCGAGCCTGAAATCGCGTTCCTCCACGGCGGCGAAAGCGACACCGAGCTCTACAGCAAGCAGCTCTACATCGGCAACGGCGCGCTCTACACCAACGTCTTCCCGCTCATGCACACCGGCAATGTCTACACACACTGGCGCGAGACAACAGACAAAAAGCGTGTCTTCATCCTCACCCGCTCCGGCTTCGCGGGCGATCAGCGCTACGCCGCCACCACATGGTCAGGCGACGTCTACAGCACCTTCCAGGCCTTCCAGCGTCAGGTTCCCGCCGGACTCAACTTCGCGCTCTCCGGCATGCCTTACTGGACCACCGACATCGCCGGCTATGGCCCACCGCTCGCCCGCAACACCCACGACCCCGCCTATCAGGAGCTATACACCCGCTGGTACGAATACGGCGTTTTCTGTCCCATCTTCCGCACGCACGGCCACCGCGCCAACAACGAGAACGAGGTCTTCAGCTACGGCGCAGCCACGCCCACGCTCATCCGGTACGACAAGCTCCGCTACCGCCTGCTGCCCTACATCTACTCGCTTGCCTGGCAGGTCACCCAAAACGACTACACCATCATGCGTCCGCTCGTTATGGACTGGCAGTGGGACACAAACGTCTGGAACATCGGCAACGAATTCATGTTCGGCCCGGCGATCCTCGTCAGCCCTGTCACCCAAGAGGGAGCAACTTCGCGCTACGTCTACCTGCCTCCGCCCCAAAGGGCACCTTTTACTCCCCGGATAGGTGGAGAGTGGTACGACTTCTGGACCGGAGACGCACTCCCCGGCCGGCCCTATGGTCAGCGCATCAATGCGCCCGCGCCCATCGACCGCATCCCGCTCTACGTGCGCTCGGGCTCTATTCTGCCCATGGGTCCGGAGATCGAATACGCCGCGCAGAAACCCGACGCGCCCATCGACCTCCGCATCTATCCCGGAGACAACGGCCACTTCACGCTTTATGAAGACCAGGGTGACACCTATAACTACGAGAAAGGCGAGTACGCCACCATCCCCATGGACTGGAACGACGCCGACCACACCCTCACCATCGGCGCGCGCTCCGGCTCGTATCCCGGAATGCCCGCCACCCGCACCTTCAACATCATCTTTGTTCGTCCCAGTCACGGAGTCGGCAGCGCAGTCACTCCCAATCCCGACCGCACCGTCACCTACACCGGAGCCGTAATTACCGTGAAAGAATAATCAGCCGGGATGCCCCATCCTACGCGCAGTCCCGGGTTCCCCACCGACAGGTCTTCGTCGGTGGGGTGGTCAAGCGTAGAGTGGGAAAGATCGAATCACAATTGAGATCGTCATCCCGGCCAAAGTCCGCGCTCGCGCAAGCCAGGGCGGACGAGCCCGGGCCGGGAGCTCCCGCTCTTCAGCCCGCCGTCACCTCTACCCGCGCCGTCTTCGCCAGCGGCAGGCTGATCCTCAGACGTATGCCTTTGCCCGGCATGTTCTGCGCGTCAATCGATCCGTCGTGCGCGCGCACCACCGCCTCGACAAACGCGAGCCCCAACCCCGACCCCGTCGAGTTGCGTCCTTTCGCGTACTTCTCAAAGACTCTTGTCGCAACCTCTTCCGGAAACCCCGGCCCATCGTCCTCAACCACGATGTACCCCGCGTTCTTCTCCGCGCGCACGTAAATGCGTACATTGCATCCCGGCGTCAGATGTTTCAGCTCGTTGTCAAAAACGTTCGCCATCATTCGGTGAATCAGCGCCGGATCGCCCGCCGTCAATATCTCCCCCGAGCTGTGCAGTGTCACAGTGATCCCGCGCTCCGCCATGTTCGGCTCATACAGGTCCACCATCGTGCGCAGCAGCTCATCCAGTTTTATGGTCTCCTTGTGCAGCCGCAGTGCGTCTGCGTTTGCTTCTGCCACATCCAGCGACTTCGTCAGGAACTCGCACAGCCGGTCCAGCTCGTCCACGGCTGCGGCCACCGGCTCGGCCCATCCGCCCTCATCGCCTTGCAGCAGCGCTGTCTCCAGCTTGCCGCGCATCGCTGTCATCGGGCTCCGCAGGTCGTGCGCCAGCGAGTCCGTAATTGTGTGCAGTTGCTTCACCGTGCTCTCAATGCGGTCCAGCATCCTGTTCAGCGTCACTGCCAGCCGGGAAATCTCGTCCTGTCCGCCCGTCTCCGGAACGCGGCTCCGCAAATCATCCTGTCCGATCTTCGCCGCTGCCTCGGTAATGTCCTGCACGCGGCCCAGCATTCGCCGCGTTGTAAAGAACACAATCAGGAATCCCAGCAGCACGATCCCGATGCAGATCAGGAAGAAGTACAGCCGCAGCGTCCGCAGCGTCAGGCTTTCGTCACGTTCTGACAACCCCAGATAAATCCGGTCACCGTTGTCCATCTGCATGGACGCCACACGAAACGGATAGCCGAATCCCGCAACGCTTATGTCCACCAGCTTGTCCGGATTAGTCGTCTTCTTCTGGATTGCGTTCAGGACCTGCTGCCCGCTGCCTTTGCCCACCCACAGCTTCAGCGTGCCCGTGCGGTCTGCCTGCAGGAAGAACACGGCGCGGTTTGCATCGCCCGCCAGTTCATGCTCATGCGGAACCTCCTTCGATGCCAGCTCCGCGACCTCTTCCACAATCCGGTCATACAGCGCATTCTTTGGAGTCCGCTCGGCCACATCGCCCAGCGTCCCAACCTCGCCCGTCAGCCACGAGTCGCTCCGTCGCTGAATCTCATGAGAAACAAATCGGTGCAGAAACACAAACAGCAGCACCGTGCCCAGCGCAAACGCCATCGTGCTCCACAGCGAAATGCGCCACGCCGCTGTTTTTACCTTGCCGCTACTTGTCCCGAAGGACATACCCCACTCCTCGAATCGTGCGTATCGCCGGCGCAAGGCCCTGCCTGTCCACCTTGTTGCGCAGCCGGTAGATGTGCACATCCACCACGTTCGTGTCTGGCTGGATGCGCATGCCCCACACCTGGTCCAGAATCATCGACCGTGTCACCACCCGTCCCGCGTTCCGGCACATGTACTCGAGCAGCGCAAACTCTTGTGTCGTCAATTGTAGAATCTCGCCCGCTCGCGACGCCTCACGCCGGATCAGGTTCAACTCCAGGTCCAGCGCGTGCAGCACCGTCGCCGTTTCGCCTGTGTCCGCGCGCCGCCGCAGCAAATTGCGCAGCCGTGCCAGCAGCTCCGGCAGAGCAAACGGCTTGGTCAGATAATCGTCTCCGCCCTGCTCCAGACCCCGCACGCGATCATCCACCGTTCGCCGCGCCGAGAGTATCAGCACCGGTGCCGACACGCCATGCTCCTTTAACCGTGTAATCAGGCTCAGGCCGTCTTCATCCGGCAGACCCAGATCAAGAATGATCGCCGCGTGATCGCCATCAATCGCCAGCGCCTCTGCGACTCGGGCAGTCGACGCCAGATCAACCTGGTATCCATTTTCAGTTAACGCCCGCTCCAGAAACTTCGCGTTCGCTGCATCATCTTCAATGACGAGTAACTTCATATCGTTCTCGGATCCAAGGAAAGGGCGCAAGCTGGTCTTTGCAAGCGTTGCCCTGCCTTCATCTGACGATGCTCATGCCGCTCGGTCAATCGTTTCAGAGCAAAATGAACACATTGTCATCTGCCTCGCGCAAATGCTCCCCCATTCTGCTTTCCTCCCATTACCCCGCGTCCGTGTGCTATGTCACAAACTCTCGGCCAGCCTCGACCACGCACAGCGGCGCCTCGCGTTGCTAGAATCATTACATTGGGATTCTCCAACGCGGGCATGGCTGACAACGAATACTTTCCCGATCCGCAAAGCGGCACTCCCGCTCAAGACCTCCGGGCCATGCGGCGCGTCGGAACGAAAGACCCCACTACCTCAGCTCCCATGACGCAAAGCTCGCATTCGCACAGCCCCTGGCGCGGTCCGCACCGTAAAAACAATCACTTCTTCAATCCGGACACGCCTCCGCAGCGCTTCTCGCAATTCTTCAAGTGGGTCACCACGCGCAGACCCGGCCCGTGGCCGGAATTTATCCCTTCCGCACCCGGTCCGCCGCCGCCGCACCGCGTCGGAGCGGATGCTCTCCGCGTCACCTTCATCAATCACGCCACATTTTTGCTCCAGACCCAGGGCCTCAATTTCCTGACTGACCCCGTCTGGTCCGAGCGAGTCAGCCCCGTCTCCTTCGCCGGGCCCAAACGTCATCGCGCGCCCGGCATTCTCTTCCACGACCTGCCCGGGGTCGACGCTATCCTGCTCACCCACAACCATTACGACCACTGCGACCTGCCCACACTGCGCGCCCTGGTCGCCCGCGACCAGCCGGCCATCTTCTGTCCGCTCGGACTCGAACCCATGCTGCGCAAAATCGGCTTTCGCGAAATCTATGAACTCGACTGGTGGCAATGCCTCCGCTGGCGCGGCCTACCCATTCACTGCACTCCCGCGCAGCACTTCTCCTCGCGCGGACCCTTCGATCGCGATCGCACTCTCTGGTGCGGATGGGCCATCAACGCCCCCTCCGGCGCCATCTACTTCGCCGGAGACTCCGGTTTCGGCTCGCTTTTCCACGAAATCGCCCGCGAGTTCTCGAACATCCGGCTCGCCCTGCTCCCCATCGGAGCCTACGCGCCCGAGTGGTTCATGGGCCCGATCCACATGACACCCGATGAGGCTGTCCAGGCGCACGACATCCTGCGTGCCTCCGTCTCCATCGCCACCCATTACGGAACCTTTGCGCTCGCCGACGACGGCGAAACCGAACCCCTCGACCGCCTGAGCACCGCACTCGCTGCGCCCGGCCCTTCACGCTGTTTCTGGATTCTCGACGAAGGCGCGGGCCGTGAAGTCCCCTTATCAGCTTCCGGCTGCGAGCCGGAATACCAGCACAGTGGCCAGCAGCCGAACGAGTACGGCGGCCACCAGCACAGCGTTTAGGTCCGCATCCAACGCGCCAATCCGTACCGGCTTGATTTCCTTGCGGATAATGCAGCATCCCGCCATACATCCCCCGCGCCAGCGTGTCGAGCAGGCTGCTGTCGGCCCCACGTAGTCATCTGCTCCCACGTTTCCATCCTCCCACGCTGCGCTTGGGCATATGCGGGTCGTCACCAGGGCGTGAGGCAGGTCACAGGCTTGCCGATTTTCACCCTGTTATACTTCAGTACCTCAGAGTTGCGGAGTTCTCCTTGGAATTCCACGCGTTCGATGCCGGCTATGTCGAAGGCCTATGCGCCGGAGATCCCCGCATAGAAGAGCATTTTGTACGCTATTTCACCAGCCTCTTGCGCCTCAAGCTAAGATCTCGCCTCCAATCGCCTCAAGCCATTGAGGATGTATGTCAGGAAACCTTCGCTCGTGTGCTCGCTGCTCTCCGCAAGGAAGGGAATCTGCGCAATCCTGAACGCCTTGGCGCCTTCGTAAATAACGTCTGCAACAATGTCCTGCTTGAGCACTACCGCGCTGCCGCACGCCACGACATGCTCAATGGAACAGAAGAAGTCACTTTGCCCGCCAGCGGCCCGAGTGTGCTCGACGAGGTCCTTACCGGCCAGATGAAGGCCCAGGTCCGGAAGATACTTAAGTGTCTTTCACCCCGCGACCGGGACCTGCTGAGCGCAGTCTTCTTGGAGGATCGCGACCGCGAAGAGATCTGCCGCGACTTTGGTGTCGACAGCGATTACCTCCGGGTGCTCCTCTTCCGCGCCAAGCAGAGCTTCAAGTCTGAGTTTCTAAAGCAAATACGTACCGGAATTTCAACATCAAAGCATTGAAGCGTTTTAGTGATAGGTTTCACCATTATTTACAGAAAGGATATCTCGCCGGCTATGGACCACAATCAAGCAATCCGGACCATGGCAGTGGAACGGTATCTGCTCAATGAGTTGACCCCCGAGGATCGGGAGGCATTCGAAATCCACTTCTTTTCCTGCTCTGAGTGCTCCTACGATCTCCGTGCCGCCGCTGCTTTCATGCACGAGGCTAAGGCCCAGCTCCCCGAATTCGCCACGTCTTCCTATGTGCACCCCCAACACGCAATCCCTACCGCCGAATCTCGCCCGCAAACGACCGCATGGTGGAGGCCGGCCCTCATCATACCTGCGTTTCTGGCACTTCTGGCCATTGTCGCCTATCAGAGCCTCGTCACCGCCAAGGCCATGCGTTCCGTATCCACCCAGCCTCGCTTTGTGCCTCGCGTCCTCCTGCAGGCGGGCGACCCGGCTAGCGCGCAGGCGACCGTCGCAGCCACCCGGGGCCGCGGAGTCGTCCTCCTCATCGATCTGCCGCGGCCGGACTTGACCTATAAGTCCTATTCCGTCGACCTCAAGTACCCTGAATCGAGCCGAACCTGGACCGAGACCATTTGTGCAGCAGCCGCAACTGGCAACCCCAGCGAGCCGCTATCGCTTTTTATTCCTGCTGCGGGCCTGCAACAGGGGCCCTATCATTTCTCCATCTATGGCATTACGCCGCAGGGACGCCGCGCACTCCTCGACCAGAGCACACTTGACGTCAAGTTCAAATCACGGCCGGCCCACAGCTGAAACATCTCGCTGTGCAGGGCCGCACTCCCGGCCCTGCACGGTTTCAACATTTTTCCTCTGAAACGAATCACGGACCAACCTCACTACTTAATACTCGGGAAGCGCGGGTTGCGTCTTGCGCGGCTTTGTAAGGCCTCGCGGGACGCAACGTGTGATGCGAACTATAAGGAATGGCTGCGGCTGGCATAACCCACGCCTGGCCTTGAGGTCCTCCGGATTATGGCTGCGCCCGCAGTCGTACCCACGCGGAGGGGTCTTCGGCCTGTGCCGCTGTAGCCTTTAAAGGCCGTCTCTTTCGGCCGTCGACACTGCCGTTCTCGAAGCCTGCGAGAATGGCAGTGTCGAATCCTGACCGCCACCCCCTGCCAACCACTCCATCCCTGCCTCGCGTCGATCACCACAACGCGCCGCTTCTGCATGTGACGCAGTCGTAATGAAGCAACGCGCAACGCCTTGCTGCGTATGGTTTTCTTCTTATACTTCAGTAACTCCGTTGCGTCTGCTCTCTCGTGCTCTCGCCGTTTGCCCGCGCCCCATTCATTCCCGCCAACCCTCCGCCGCTTGACGCAGCCTTCCGATCTGCGTATAAATGCGACGTTAACAGCACTAAATATTTAGGAACACTCTCTGCATGCCAGAAGCTCGACAGGAAAGCGCCAAAGGCAAGTCTTTGCGCACTCTCGCCGGAAAAAAATCGTCAGCATCCGATCACGCTCCCCATCCTTCCTATTCCCAGTTCCAGAACGCCATGCAGCTCATGCAGGAAGGGAAGTACGAGAAGGCCCGCGCAGCGTTCGAGAAGCTCACCCAGAACGGCGCGCCCGAGCTGCTCGAGCGCTGCCGCACATATCTTGCCGTCTGCGAACGCCATACTCACAAGGTCTCTCTGAGCTTCAACACCGCCGAAGAGCAGTACGACTACGCCATCTCACTGCTCAACACCGGTAGCTACGATGATGCGCGCGACCAGTTCGAAGGTCTGCTTCGGAAGAACAATCTCGCCTCCTTCGCCCACTACGGTCTCGCCGTGCTCAACAGCATGACCGGCCAGGCTGAGGAGTGCCTCGACCATCTTCACAGGGCCATCGAGCTCAATCCGCAGAACCGCATCCAGGCCCGTGGCGACGCGGACTTCGTCGACATGGCGGACGACCCGCGCTTCACCGAGCTGCTCTATCCTGAAGCGCTCTGATAAGCGGCGTGGGCTGCGCGCCACAGCGGCGCATACAATTGACTTAGGCATGACAATCACAGCCACAGAGCGCCAGCCGCGCAAGCACATCACCCGTTCTGCCGGCCTGCGTGTCGTCGCCATCGGAGGCGGTACGGGACTCTCCACCCTCCTCCGCGGCCTCAAACGCTATGCCCCCTCCGCAGCCGGAACAGCCGCCTCGGAAAAGCCCCACCCAATCTCCGACCTCACTGCCGTCGTCACCGTCACTGACGACGGTGGCTCCAGCGGACGCCTTCGCAAAAACTTCAACATGCTCCCGCCCGGCGACCTCCGCAACTGCATGGTCGCGCTCTCAGAAGACGAAGGACTCATTTCGCAGCTCTTCCGCCATCGCTTCCAGTCCGGAGGCGAACTCGAAGGCCACAACTTCGGCAACCTCTTCGTCGCTGCCCTTACTGAGATGACCGGAGACTTCGGCCACGCCATCCGCCTCGCCGGCGAAGTCCTCGCCATGCGCGGCGTCATCTACCCGGCCACCTACACCAACACCACCCTCGTCGCCCGCATGGCCTCCGGAGCCATCGTCCGCGGCGAAACCAACATCACCGCGAGCAAGGACCAGATCTTCGAGCTCTCCCTCGACCCTCCCGTCGTCGAGCCTCTGCCCGAGACCCTTGCCGCTATCGCCAACGCCGACCTCATCACCCTCGGCCCCGGATCTCTCTACACCAGCCTCATCACCAACCTGCTTGTAGAAGGAATCCCCGAGGCCCTGGCCGCCGCGCACGGCACCCGCGTCTACATCGCCAACCTCATGACGCAGTCCAACGAAAGCCTTCACCTCTCGGCCTCGGAACACATCGAGCGCATCTACAAGCACACCGGCCAGCCCGTCTTTGACTATGCCCTCATCAACACCGCGCCCGTCCCGGAATCCATCCGCGAGCGCTACGCCGCCGAAGGCGCCGAGGTCATTCAGCCGGACGTCGCGCGCATCGAGGCTATGGGCATCCGCTGCATCACCGGAAACTTCGCCGCCGAAAGCGACGTCCTCCGCCACGACGCGCCCCGCGTCGCCCAAACGCTTCTCGAACTCGGCGGCGCTGTCATTCTGGGCGAGCACGGCGGGTGAGGGCTTTGCATCTTCTGCTTATCGAGCCAGGCAACCCCGCTCAATCTCCAACGCCAACCCAAACCCGATGTCATCCTGAGCGGAGATTGAAGCGCGGCGCGCTTCAATCGGAGTCGAAGGACCTGCATTTCCTCCCACCCGGCCACAAAAGTCGAAAGCCCCATCCGGTCATCACTCCGGACGGGGCCTTCACAATGCCAGTGGTACGCTGTCTGAAATTCTTATAAGAATAGCAAAGCAGCCGGGGCGCCCCACATCTCGTAGAGATGTGGGCGCGCTACCAGCACTACTGGTCCAGCACCGCCACCCCATACTTCGGCAGCGTCACGCTGGTGACCTCCGCTCCGCCTGCCAGCAGATTCTTCATCGTACCCGGCAGCGTCACGCTCTCTTCCGACGTGTTGTGGTTGATCAGGATCAGCACCGTCTTGTCTTCACCTGTCCGCTCGCACACTTCCACGCCCGCCGGAACGCCCGCCACCAGCGGCTTCACGCCCGCGTCCTGCAACCACATCGCCGTCAGCTTGCTCAGCAGAGCATCGTCCAGCCACGCGCCCACATAGGTAATGCTGCCTTTGCCCACCTGTCGCTCCAGCACGGCAGGCTGCCCATCCAGCCATCCGTTGCTCTTGCCGTAGCGCATCAGCACCTTCGTCTCGGGATTCGTTGCTTCCAGTGTCTCCGCCCAGATGTCCGCCGTGCCTGCTCCGGCCACGCCGCTCACCGGAACCATCCCGGCCAGCGCATAGAACTGCGTTACCGACCCGCCCAGCAGCCCCACCAGCGGCCCCGGCTGCCGCTCCGGCTGCAGCGCATCATATGCGTTCTTCATGCCGCTCCGTGGGCCCAGCACCAGATGGCCGCCCTGCTTCACATACGCAATCAGGTGGTCCGCCATCGCCTGCGGCAGCACATTCAGCGCCGGAGCCACCACCACCTTGTACCCATCCAGCGGAGCCATCGGAGAAACGACATCCACCGCCTGCGACTGCTCCCGCAGGGGCCTGTAAAACGCCATCATCTCCGCGCCGTTATCAAACCGCGCGCTGTGCCGCTGGAAGTCGATTGCCCACCGGCTGTCATACGACTGGATGACGGCCACCTCCGAGTGTGGCGAAGTCCCCTTCAGCGCTTCGCCCGCCTTGTCGAACTCCGCGCCCACCTGCTGTATCTCCGCATATACCGGCGCCGGCTTGCCGTCGATGCCCACCAGCACGCCGTGGTACTCCTCCTGCCCGTTGCGGTTCGCGCGCCACTGCCAGTACTCCACCGTGTTCGCGCCGTGTCCGATCGCCTGCCACGCCATATCGCGTACCTGGCCCTTATTCAACGGGTTGTTCGTCCGCCGCCAGTTCACAAACGCAGGTTCGGTCTCCATCACCCAGAAGTCCTTCCGCTTGTAGCCCCGCGTCAGGTCGTGGAGCGCGCCGTTCACCATGTAGTCATAATTGGGCGACGCGATGTAGTCGTCCCACGCCGCAATGTCCAGAATCTTGTGCAGCTTATACTCGTCAAAGCCGTTGAACCAACCCATCGTGTTCGTCGTAATAAATTGCCGCGGGTCCGCATGCGGACGAATTGCGCTCACCTGGTTCTCGGTGTAGCTCACCCATGTGTCCGTTACAAACCGCTTCCAGTCCAGCAGCAGCGCCGGATTCTCATTGTCCTCGCGCACCGGAATCTGGTCGAAGTCGTTGTACGTCTGGCTCCAGTATGCTGTCCCCCACTGGTAGTTCAGGTTCGCTATCGTGCCGTACTTCTTCTTCAGCCACGCGTGGAACTGCGCCTTCGCCTCCGGATCGAACGACGGGTTCGCCAGCTCATTATCAATCTGCCATCCCACCACGTCCGGATTGTGCCCGTACCGAATCGCCATCCGCTCCGCAATATCGTGCGCCAGCTCGCGATACTTCTCGTCCGCAAACGAGAACTGCTGCCGGTTCCCATGCTCGTCCCGCACACCGTCTTCGCTCACGCGCAGCGTCTGCGGATACTTCTCCGTCAGCCACGCCGGCGGAGCCGCCGTCGGCGTCCCCAGCACCACCGCAATATGGTGCGCCGCGGCATCAGCAATCGCATGGTCCAGCCATTCCCAGTGGTACACGCCCTCTTCCGGCTCCATCGTGCTCCACGCAAACTCGCCCACGCGGACAACATGAATGTGCGCCGCCTCCATCCGGTCCAGGTCCGTGTTCCACTGTGACTCCGGCCACTGCTCCGGATACCACGCAGCGCCCAGCAGCACAGGCGGCTGGTTCGCATAGTTTGTTGCCTGTGCGGCGGCAAATGTAAGCGGTGACAAAACAAGTCCGGCCATCACTGCAAGCGAAGCCAAACGCATCTTCGTACCTCCTCAAAAATCTTGTGGGTGCCCCATTCTTCGCGCTGCTTTTGCGCGAAGGGTGGGAAGGATCAGTCCTTAGCCCTGTGACGATCCATAACTCTGCAACCAACGGGAGCAGTCCCTAAGGCTTGCTCAACGAAGGCGGCGAAGCCGCGTGTGCCTGGACGGCTAGTCCCGGAGCAACAACCCCGCCGACCGATAGCTTACTCCATCCACCACACATTCGAGTACGGGCAACTGCGGCGTCTCCGTTACTACTTCGATCTTTCCGTCCGCCAGCACCACCGTGTCCTCGGCCTTTGCCCCATGCAGACTGGGGTTATATGCAAACGCCTGTGGAGCCGTCACGTGCTCTATGCCGCACGGAGTCACCAGCCAGTCGCGCTCCGCATAGCCGCACGGCCCGCCTTGATGATGCCGCTCAATCTCCCCCGCCGCTCCGGCCGCGGCATACGCCTTCTGCGCCGCCGCAAAAATTTCGCTGGAGACAAC
>Ga0335075_10002166_pt1 | contig 31834 bp, 16 predicted proteins | sample Lox_Sample_24_FD_206723 | JGI IMG/M metagenome (GOLD analysis project Ga0335075, IMG submission 206723) | Soil microbial communities from Loxahatchee National Wildlife Refuge, Florida, United States - Lox_Sample_2.4 | ecosystem: Environmental > Terrestrial > Soil > Wetlands | place: USA...
CCTCCAGGCCGTGGCGGGCGCAGCAGGCCAGGCAGGCCGCCGCGCGGGCACGCAGCACGACGTCCGGCACCCCGTCGGCCAGAACCTCGCCGGCCGGCACCTCGCCGGCCGGCACCGTGCTCGCCACCGTGCGGCAGGCCATGTCCAGGTACGCGAGCCCTGGCCTGGTCGCCGGCGGCACCGTGCCGGCCACCTGGTACGGCCGCCCGTCGGTGCTGCCGGTCATCGCGACCAGGCCCGGCTGGGTCCGGGTGCGCCTGGCCCAGCGCCCGAACGGGTCCACCGGCTGGCTGCCCGACACCGATGTCACCCTCGGCAGCACGCCCTACCGCATCGTGATCGACACCGCCACCACCACGCTGTCGCTGTACGACGCGGGCCGCTTGGTCTTCTCGGCCCCGGCCGGGGTGGGAACCACCACCGACCCCACGCCGGCCGGCCAGTTCTTCGTGGCGTTCGACGAGCAGCCGCCGCTGCCCAACCCCGGCTACGGCCCGTTCATCATGGTCACCTCGGCGCACTCGCCGGCGATCGCCGACTGGGAGGGCTCGGGCGACGCGGTCATCGGCATCCACGGCCCGCTGGGCGAGGACAGCGAGATCGGCACCGCGGGCGCCCGGATCTCACACGGCTGCATCCGCCTGCACACCCAGGCACTGGAAAGGCTCGCCCAGGTACCGCCGGGCACTCCGGTCGACGTTGTCAGCTAGGCGCCTGCGTGCAGGCCAAAGGGGGATAGCCGAAATGTTTCCGTTGAGGCGGCGCGGCCTGCCCGCCGCCGTGGCCCTGGTGGCCGGCGCGACCGTGGCGGTCGGATGCCTGGCCGCGCCCGCCGCCGCACAGGCGTCGGCCGCGGCGCCGGCGCCGGCCGGGGCACGGGCACGGGCCGCCGCACCGGGCGCCGACCCGACGATCACGATCCGCGTGGGCGGGGTGCGCACCGCGGAGAGCGGCCCGCCAGGCCCGCCGGCCGCGACCGGGCTCCCCGGGGTGACGTTCCGGGTCAGCCCGTCGAGCGCGGGACAGCCCGACACCTGCGTGAGCACCGCCGCCGGGCTGTGCACGCTGCCCGTCGACGCCGGCCGGACCTACACGCTCACCCAGGAGTCCGCCCCGGGCGGCTGGTTCGCCAACCGGGCACTCGACGCCGGCTCGGTCTCGCCCAACACCGTGACCAGGCGGCCGTACGACACGCTGAGCGTGACCGTCGGCACCGCGAACGTGACGGTACCGACCCCCGCGCCGAACACCGACACCGCGCCCACCGCGCGGAGCGGCACGTGGGCAATGTCGAGGGCCAACCCCGCGCTGCCGGACGGCTGCGGGCTGCGGATCGCGCTGCTCTTCGACCTGTCAAGCTCGATCACCAGCGGCATCCTGCCGACCTACAAGGCCGCGGGCCGGGGCTTCGTGGACGCGCTCAAGGACACCCCGTCGCACATCGCGGTCTACACGTTCGGCACGAGCGCCCCCGCGCCAGGAGGCAACAACGCTAACCTCGTGCCGCCCGTTTCCGTGGCCAACGCCGCGGGTGTCACGACGCTGAACAACAAGATCGACGGGCTCAGCGTGCCGTCTTCCTCCTACACGAACTGGGACGCGGGCATCTGGCAGATCGCCCGCGACGACAGCACCTACGACTACCAGGCGGCCGTCGTCCTCACCGACGGCGACCCGACCAGGTACGGGCCATCGGGCAACCTCGGCGGAACCACCAGTTCGGTCAACACCCGGTTCGCCGAGACGGAGAACGGCATCTTCTCCGCCAACGCGCTGAAGGACGAGCACACGACCGTACTCGCCGTGGGCATCGGCACCCGGCCCGAGGGCCTGGAGTACGCCGACAACATCCGGGCGATCTCCGGCCCGGTGGAGGACACCGACTACTTCAACACCGACTTCGGCCGCCTGCGGCACGTGCTCACCCAGCTGGCGCTGCGGAACTGCGCGGGCCTCGACCTCACCAAGACGGCCGCGCCGACGACCTACACCCACGTCGGCCAGGAGATCACCTACACCTACACGGTGACCAACCCGAAGTTCTTCACGCTGCACGACGTGCACGTGACCGACGACCGCGTCCACGGCCGCATCCCCTGCACGCCGTCCACACTGGCCACGGGCGAGTCGGCCACCTGCACCGCCACGTACAAGATCACCCAGGCCGACCTCGACGCGGGCCACGTCACCAACACCGCGACCGCGACCGGAACGACACCGAACCACGACGACGTGACGAGCGACCCGGCCGACGAGACCGTTCACGCGCGCCACCACCCCGGCATCAAGCTGGTCAAGTCGGCGTCACCGACGCGGTACGCGGCGGCGGGGGAGAAGATCAGCTACACCTACACGGTGACCAACACCGGCAACGTGACCCTGCGGCACGTCACGGTGCACGACGACCGCCTCGGCGCCGTCACCTGCCCGGACACCGAGCTGGCGCCCGGGCAGACGACGACCTGCGAGGCGGTCCACATCACCACGCGGGACGACGTGGCAGCGGGGCGCGTCGTGAACGCCGCCACCGCGACCGGCGTGCCGCCCACGGGGACGCCGGTGACCGGCGAGGACAGGGACACGGTCAGGTTCATCCACCGGCCGGGCATCGAGGTGGAGAAGGCGGCCTTCCCCGCGAAGTACGCGGTGCCCGGTGAACTGATCACCTACACCTACACGGTGACCAACACCGGCAACGTGACCCTGCGCCACGTCCGGCTGCACGACAGCCGGCTCGGCGAGATCAACTGCCCAGCGACCATGCTCGCCCCCGCCGAGTCGATGACCTGCCACGCGACCCACCGGGTGACCAAGCACGACGTGGACGTCGGCCGCATCGCCAACGCCGCCACCGCCACCGGGCGGCCGCCCGCGGGCCCGCCGGTGGCCGGCACCGACACGGAGACCGTGCACGCGATCCGCATCCCGGGCATCGCCGTGGCGAAGTCCGCCGCGCCTGCCGCCTACCACGCGGCGGGGGAGCGGATCACCTACACGTACACGGTGGTCAACACGGGCAACGTGACGCTGCACCACCTCACGGTCACCGACAACGAGATCCACGGCCCGATCGCGTGCCGCGCGACCAGGCTCGCCCCCGGCGAGGCCACGACCTGCCGCGCGACCCGCACCGTCACCAAGGCCGACGTCGCCGCGGGCCGCCTCGTCAACGTGGCCACCGCGGCCGCCCGCCCCCCGGCGGGCGCCCAGGTCAAGGCCAAGGCCCTGGCGACCGCCCTGCTCACTCCGCCCTTCCCGCCCCTTCCGCCCCTCCCGCCCCTCCCGACCCTCCCGGAGGTTCCGGTAACCGGCTAACCCGGCCCAGCCACTGCGCCTTTCCGGCCGTCACGAAGATCTTGGATCGTTGGGCACACTATGACGTGCCCAACGATCCACCATCCTCGCCGCGCCCGGCGATTCGCGTAGATTGCCCGGTTATTCTGGCCGTCGGCCGCCACGCCAGCGGAGCCATCGGGGGAGCGGACCTACAAGTCGGCGGCGACCGGGATCACTTCAGACCCGATGACCTCAAGCGGTGTCACGTCCCACACGTTGGCCACCGCGCCGATCGCGGCGTCGAACCCGGCCTCGGCGAGCGCCCCGAGGTCGTCCACGATCCGCTGCGCGCCCCGGGCCGCGTCGAAGTAGTAGTAGGCGGTCTTGTAGATCGTGTCGTAGTCGCGCCCGACCGCCTCGCAATGCTGGCGCAGGACGTCGAGCTTGTGCCCCTCGTCCCGGCCGGCGAACAGGTTGCACGCGTCGGCGTACTGCGCCACCAGGCGCAGCGTCTTCTTCTCGCCGCCCCCGCCGATCATGATCGGCGGGTGCGGCCGCGACAGCGACTGCGGCGAGTTCAGCGGCCGCTCAAGCGAGTAATGCCTGCCCTCGTACGGCTTCTCGTCACCGCGCCACATCTGCAGGCAGATCCGCAGTGTCTCCTCAAGCCGCTCGAACCGCTCGCTGACCGGAGGGAACCGGACGCCGAGGCCGCGCGACTCCTGCTCGCTCCACCCGGCCCCGATGCCGAGCCAGGCGCGGCCGTTCGACAGCACGTCGAGCGTGGTGACGATCTTGCCGAGGATGCCAGGCTCGCGGTAAAAGGCGCCCGTAACCAGTGTGACCAGCGTGGCGTGCGAGGTGCAGGCCGCCAGGTACCCCAGCGTCGTGTACGCCTCGAGCATCTCCTTCTCGGCCGGCCCCACCGCGGCAATCTGGAAGAAGTGGTCCATCACCGCGATGTACTCGAACCCCGCGTCGTCGGCGGTCCGCGCGACGTGAGCGAGTTCCCTGCCAAGCGCCTCCGGCCCCCGGGGCGTGGAAAAATCCGGAATCTGCAGCCCGACCTTCATGATTGATTACCTCCGAGCCAACCCTCTCACGCTGCCCGCCGCGACCGGCGGATCAGGTTGGATGGACACGCGAGTGCGAATAAGCGAGTGCGAACGAAGCGGAAGGCGGCCTCGGCATGACGACACGCGCGGACCTGATCATCGTGGGCGCCGGCCTGGCCGGCTCGGCGGCCGCCTGGGCGGCGTCGGCGCGCGGCCTCGACGTCGTGGTGCTCGAGGCGTTCGAGCCCGGGCACCGCAACGGCAGCTCCCACGGCAGCGCCAGGATCTTCCGCCGCGCCTATCCCGACCCGCTCTACGTGCGGCTGACCGGCATCGCGCGGGAGCGGTGGCGGCGGCTTGAGGATCAGGCGGGCGAGCCGTTGCTCACGCTGACCGGCGGCATCGACTTCGGTGCCGCCCGCGACCCGCGTGGACTGCACCGGGTGCTGACAAGCGGCGGCGTGCCCGCCGAGTTGCTTACGCCCGCGGCCGCCGCCGAGCGCTGGCCCTCCTTCGACTTCGCCGGCGTCGGCCCGGTGATGTTTCACGCCGACTCCGGTGTCATCGACCCGGACCACGCGGTGGCGGCCATGCTGCGGCTGGCGGCCGCCGCCGGCGCCGACATCAGGTTCGCCACGCCGGTCACCCGGCTCGCGCCGGCCCCGGCGGGCGACGGCGCGGTCGCGCACACCGGCAGCGGCGCCTTCGCCGCCCCGGTGGTGGTTGTCGCGGCCGGCGCGTGGATCGGGCCGCTGCTCGACGGCGTGGTCGAGCTTCCGCCGCTGACCGTGACGCAGCAGCAGGTCTTTCACTTCGCGCCGACGACCCAGGAAACCGCGGGCAGGGCAGAACCGTGGCCGATCTTCGTCCACCAGGACGGCGTCGACGACTACTACGGCCTGCCGGGCGGACGCGACGGCGAGGTGCCCGGCGCCATCAAGGTCGCGGAGCACGCGGGCCGCAACAAGACGACCGCCGCGGACCGGGACTTCGTGGTCGACCCCGCCGCCCGGGCCAGCATCACGGAATTCATCGCCAGGCGGATCCCCGGCCTCGACCCGGCGCCGGTCAACGAGGTCACCTGCCTGTACACGTGGACGGCGAACGAGGACTTCGTACTGGACCGGAGCGGCCCGTTCGTCGTCGCGTCACCCTGCTCGGGCCACGGCGCGAAGTTCGCGCCGCTGGTCGGCGAGATCATCGCCGACCTGGCCGAGGGCAAGCCCGCACCGGACCGCCGCTTCACGCTGGCCGCCCACGGTGCTGCCGCGGCCCGCTAGGCCAGTCGCGTCGCCCGGATGACGCCGACGGGCTCGTCGCCGCCGAGCACTGTCGCGGTGGCGAGCTCGGCGGGCGGCTGCGCGCCGAGCAGCGCCAGGATCGCGACCGTGACCGGGGTGCGGGCGCGCGCGTTCCCGTCGTCGATCTTCACCGCGGCGGCCGTGCCGTCCGGCAGCGCCAGCGCGTCCACCCCTTCGGCGCCCGACTTGAGCAGCAGCCCCGGTATCGCCGCCATCAGCTTGTACTCGTCCCTGGTGGTCCCGCTGGTCCACTCGGGGAACTTGCGCATCGCGTCGGCGACCTTGCGCTCCGGCGAGCCGGGCTCCGCGAGCACCAGGGCGCGGAACGCGCGGGCGAGGCCGCCGAGGGTCAGCGCGAACAACGGCGCGCCGCACCCGTCCACGCCGACGGCCGCGATCGGCTCGCGCGCGAGGTCCTCGATCGTCCGCCTGATGTGCACCTGGAGCGGATGCTCGGGTGACAGGTAGGTCTCGGTCGGCCAGTCGTTGGCGATGCAGGTGGCCAGCATCGCCGCGTGCTTACCCGAGCAGTTGCACCGCACCCGCGACTCCGGCCCGTCATCGGGCGGGCACGACCTGATCAGCCGCCGCGCGGTCGGCTCGTCGATCGGCAGCGAGGGCGGGCATCGCAGGTCGTCCGCCGTCAGGCCGGCGTAATCGAGGATGTCGTGCACGCCCCGCACGTGGAAGTCCTCGCCCGAGTGGCTGGCGGCGGCGAGCGCGAGCAGTTCGCCCTCGATGGTCAGCCCGGCCCGGAGCATCGCCGCGGCTTGCAATGGCTTGTTGGACGAGCGCGGGTAGACCGGCGCGTTCGCGGTCCCCGCGGTGAACGCGTACGTGGCGTCGGGAGCGATCGCCACGATGCTGCCGCGGTGCCTGGACTCCACAAAACCGGACCGGATCACCTCAGCGAGCACAGGGTTGGCGACAACGTCGCTCACGGACAACTGCTCCAAAAGGGTCACGCGAGACATTATGGCCGGTTAAGGCCCTCCGTCCGCCTATATCAGCCTGATAAGTAGCACGAAGTCCGGTAACGACCGATACGTGATCTTGGCCGGTCCGCCGCGAGAACCGAACAGCCATTAGGCTGACCTCTCGTGCGAGCAGTAGCGCAGCGGGTGACCCAGGCCAGCGTCACCGTGGACGGGCAGGTCATCGGGGCCATCGACGAGCGTGGGCTGCTCGTCCTCGTCGGCGTCACGCACGACGACACCGCTGGGAAGGCGCGGAGGCTGGCCGCCAAGCTATGGGGCCTGCGGATCCTCGACGACGAGAAGTCCTGCTCCGACGTGGGCGCGCCGCTGCTGGTGGTCAGCCAGTTCACCCTCTACGCGGACACGGCCAAGGGCAGAAGGCCGTCGTGGAGCGCCGCGGCCCCCGGGCCGGTCGCCGAGCCGCTGGTGACGGCCGTCATCGACGAACTGCGCGCACTCGGCGCCCGCGTCGAGACCGGGAAGTTCGGCGCCGACATGAGGGTGGCCCTGGTCAACGACGGCCCCGTCACGATCATCGTGGAGCTCTGAGGCTAACCACCGGCCGATGGCGCGGCGGCCACCTTGGCCTTGGTCAGCCCCGCGAGGTCGCACTGCGGTCGCGCCGCCAGCGACACGCCGTCGGCGTTCGCGAACGCCGAACGGCAGAACGTGACCGCCTGCGCGCCGCAGTAGTGGATCGTCCCGCCGCCAGTCGTGCTCGGCACCGTCACGCTCACGCACCCGTTGGCGGACGCCGCGTAGCTGTCGTGGCTGACCGCGCTCCACACGCCGATCGCCACGCCGGCCGCGACCACCACGGCCAGGATGAGGTAAGCGATCCGCTTCTGCCGCCGCGTGAGGGAGAGCGCCCCCTCGATCTGATCGCTGCCAAGCCGGGTCTTGCTGTACATCGCTACCTCACTTATGACTGCCCCATCAAACCTTTCTTTTCCCGCGCAGTCCAGTGATCTTACAAACCGGTAACACCATGAAAAATGGAAGAAATAAGAACTGACGTACGCGTCCGCCGAGTGTCAGATACGGAGGTGTTACCGTCTGCTGTAGCGTGGCCCGCGACGGAGCGTGCTGCCCACGACACGGAGGTGACAAGAAGTGGTTACCCGTGACACCCCTTGGCCCGACGGGACCCCCTGCTGGGTCGACCTCGGCACGAGTGACATCCCGAAGGCGGTCAGCTTTTACTCCAGCCAGTTCGGCTGGGACATCGAGCAGGGCGGCCCCGAGGTCGGCGGCTACTCCATGGCCAAGCTTGACGGCAGGAACGTCGCGGCCGTCGGCCCGCTCATGGGCCCGCCGGGGAGGCCGAGCGCCTGGGCCACCTACTTCGCGTCAAGCGACGTGGACGTCACCGCCGCCAGGGTCAGCAGCGCGGGCGGCCAGTTGCTCATGGAGCCGACGGACGTGATGGACGCGGGCCGGATGCTTGTCGCGGCCGACACCACCGGCGCGACCTTCGGCGTCTGGCAGGGAAGGAACCACACCGGCGCGGAGGTCGTCAACGTGCCCGGCGCGTTCACCTGGAGCGAGCACATGAGCCGCGACTTCGAGGGCGCGAAGGCGTTCTACGCGGCGGTCTTCGGTTACGAGTACGGCGACATGTCGAGCGATGGCTTCAGCTACGCCACGCTGCTCATCAACGGCCAGCAGGTCGTCGGCGGCATCGGTGCCTTCCCCGGCAGCGACAGTGCTCACCAGGCGTTCTGGGGTGTGTACTTCGGCACCGTCGACACCGACAAGGCCGTCGAACTCGCGACCAGCCACGGCGGCCAGATCGTCCGCCCCGCGGTCGACAGCCCGTACGGCCGCATGGCGGTCGTCGCCGACAACCAGGGCGCGGTCTTCAGCCTCATCTCGACCCCGGACGACTCGCTGGTCGACGACTAACCGGTCAAACACCAAGATCGAACGCCGTAGCCCGAACGGTTGCGGCGTTCCCCCGGTCGCGCCGCCATGACCGGCATTCCCGGCGGCCGCCCCCGCCGGCGAGATGACGGGTCAGCGAGGAAAGACGAAACCGTCGAAAAGCTTCCTGGCCGTGCGGACCACGCCCGACCTCATGACCCGTGGGGGGGTGACCGAGGTGTCGAGGGCGACCTCGACGCCGAGCGCGCCACTGGGGTGCTCGACCGACAACCGAGGCCCGCCGTCAAGCGCGGCGAGGTCGTGGCCGATCGCGCCCGGCACCATGACGGCCGTGCCGACGCTGACCGCGCCGAGCACCCCGATGGACTCGTGCACCCGGACGGGGATGAACGTCCTGGTGCCGATCGTGCCGCCGCGCGCGGGGGGCGCGACCAGCGAGATCTTCGGGACCGTGGTCGCGCTGACGTCGCCGAGGCCCATGGCCTCGCCCGCTTCCATGCGCAGTTCCTGTACGCGCTTGTTCAGTTCCTCGTCGCCCTCAAGCTCGGCGATCGACTCCTGGCCGGTCTTGCCGAAGCTGGCCGCGGCCACCACGACCACCGGCATCCCGTTGTCCACGCAGGTCACCGGGACCCCGCCGAAGACGTCGGTGACGTTCCCGGTCGGGAACACGCCGGCGGCCGTACCGGAGTCCTCGAAGTCGAGCACCACGGCGGCCGCCGTGCCAGGCACGCCGTCGATCGCGGTGTCCCCGTCGTAGCGGGGCCGCCCGCCGGGAGCGGGGAACGTGGCGGTGACGATCCCGTCGGTGTTCACCATCCGGATCCGGACGCTCGCGTGTTCCCCGTGTGTCCGGTCAGCCCGCACGTGCACCAGGCCGCGCTCGACCGCGAACGGCCCGATGCCCGCCAGGATGTTCCCGCAGTTCTGCTTGTCGGTGACGATCGCCTGGTCGACCATGACCTGGAGGAACAGGTAGTCGACGTCGATGCCGGGGACCGCGGAGGGCGAGACGACCGCGACCTTGGACGTCAGCGGGTGAGCGCCGCCGACCCCGTCGATCTGCCGCGGGTCGGGCGACCCCATGACCCGCAGCAGCAGGTCATCCCGCTCGGCGACGTCGGCGGGCAGGTCGCCGGCGAGGAAGTACAGCCCCTTGGACGTCCCGCCCCGCATCTGCATGGCCCGGATTCCGTCATGCCGGACATCACCGTTCATCGGATTCCCCCACTGGCAAGACGCGGGATACTTTCTGCCCTTCTGGGGGCCAGAAGTATCCCACGTCCTGGATAACGCGAAGTCACGCACCCGTTCGGGATAATCATTCTTTTAAATACCTTCGCCGGCGCGGCGGACGTACTCGGCGTAGCTGATGTAATCCACCTGCGCCAGCTTCTGGCGCAGGCCGTACATGTCCACGCCGAGCTTGCCGTCGGCGAGCTGCTTGCGGTTGGCGTCTTCCTTGGCGATCCGCGCCTCGGACGCGGTGACCGCCTTGGCGACGTCGAGGCGCGGCACGACGCACACCCCGTCGTCGTCGGCGACGATCGCGTCACCGGGCCGGATGAGCTGGCCGCCGAGCGAGATCGGCACGTTGACCGAGCCCGTCGTCTCCTTCACGGTGCCCTGCGCGGACACGTGCGCGGTCCAGGCGGGGAAGCCCATGTCGCGCAGTTCCTGGGTGTCGCGCAGGCCCATGCCCATGACCAGGCCGCGCACGCCGTGGGCGGCGAGCGAGGTGGCGAGCAGCTCGCCGAACGCGCCGTCGCTGCTTGGCGACGCGGCGGTGATCACGATGATGTCGCCCGGCTTGGCCTGCTCCACGGCGGCGTGAATCATCAGGTTGTCGCCCGGCCAGCACACCACGGTGAGCGCGGTGCCCGCGATCCTGGTGCCCTGCTGGTTCGGCCGGATCTCCGGGCCGAGGTAGCCGCTGCGACCGATCGCCTCGTGCACGGTGGCGACGCCGTAGGTGGCGAGCTTGTCGACTTCGGCCAGGTCGGCCCGCGGCGGGTCGGTGACGATGACGTTGAGCATCGGTAGCCAGGCTCCTTCTATGCGTTCTATGCGGGAATTTCTTGACCGGAAGCATTCTCTACCCGCAGCGCCTCGATGACGCTGGCCAGGTGGGCCCGGACGGCGCGATCGGCGTCCGCGGGCCTGCGGTCGGCGACGGCGTAGGCGATCGCCAGGTGCTCGCCGAGCGACACCTCGGGCCTGCCGGGCCGGCGGGCGAGCTGGAACTGGTGCCGGACGAGCTGCGCGTGCAGCCGATCGAGCAGCCCGACCGCCACGGCCTGCCCGGAGATGACACCGACCCGGCGGTGCAGCTCCCGGTTCAGCTCGGAGTACCTCGGCGCGTCGCCCTCCGCGACCGCGCGCTTGAGGTTCTCCGCCAGCTCGCGCAGCCGGGCGGCCTGAGCATCGGTGATCCGCTCCGCGGCCTTGACCGCGCACAGGGCCTCCAGGGCCATCCGGCACTCGGTGATCGCCACGGCCTCCTCGGTCGAGACGACCCGGACCCGGGCGCCGCGGTTCGGTATCCGCTCGACGAGCCCCTCGGCGGTGAGGTCGAGCAGCGCGGCCCGCAGCGACTGCCGCGTCACCCCCAGCGTCCCCGCGAGTTCCTCCTCGACCAGCCGCTGGCCAGGGGCGAGATCCCCGCTCAGGATGGCCTGCCGCAGGGCGCCGAAGGCATGAACCCGGGCCGCTTCCCCGGCCAGAGGCCCGCCGTCCGCACCCGCTGCCATGCCTCGACGCTACGTAGCACCGCCCCAGATTGTCAACAATTGCCCGCTCGGATTGTTGACAATCCACTGCGGCCGGCGACCTCGCCTGTCGCCCGCCCCAGCACAGGTGGGGCGGGGCGTGACGGGAGTCACCCTCCGCCCGTTTTGCCCGCCAGCGGTTAACGGGTAAATTCCGTGCAACGTGAAGACTTTTTTTATCGTGAAGGAAAAGCTCGTGTGGCGAGAGCTTTATTTACACCTTGAACAAAATTTACCTGATGAACGGAATTTACCTGCTAATCCGCGGGCCGCGCGGGCCCCGGCTGAATAACGGCGCGCTCCGCATTCCGGCGGAATCTAGAGCGAGAAAACCGCGTGCGTGTGCAACGGGCCGCGTGTCACCATGGTGGGCATGGGCTGGCAGACCACGGGCGACGTCGCCGAGTTCCTCGCGGCAGCCGGGGAGTTCCTGTGGCGTGAGCGCGCCAGGAATACCGTCGTCCTCACGGTGAGCGAGCAATTGCGCGTGAATCCCGCGCGCTATGCCCCGCCGGCGAACTCCGACGGGCGGGCCAACAGGATGAGTCGCCCGCTGTTCGGCTGGTGGACCGGCCGGGCGGGGGCGGTCGGCGGGGCCTTCCTGCACACGCCGCCGCATCCCCTGCTGCTCACCGCCGTCCCGGCGGATGTCGCCGCCGGCCTGGCGCCGCTCCTCGCGGGCAGGCCGCTGAACGGGGTAAACGCTTACCTAGACGCGGCCGGGGCATTCGGCGAGCGATGGCGCGCCGCCAACCCGGACGGCCAGGTGACCGAGCATCGCCGCATGCGGCTCTACCGGCTTGGCGAGCTCACCTGGCCGGACCCCGCGCCCGACGGTGCGCCCCGGGTGGCCGCCGACTCGGACGCGCAGCTGCTGACCGGCTGGTTCGCCGCGTTCGCGGACGAGGTCAATGACCTGGACGGCGGGGACGACCAGGCGGTCGCCGTCCGCGACCGGCTGAGTTACGGAGGCGTCCTGTTGTGGGAGGCCGGCGGCCGGCGGGTCGCGATGGCCGGTGTCACCAGGCAGGTCGCGGGAATGATCCGGGTCGGCCCCGTCTACACGCCACCGGACCTTCGCGGCCGCGGCCACGCCAGCGCCGTCACCGCCGCGGTGAGCGTGCGGGCGCGGGAAGCGGGCGCGGAGGAGGTCCTGCTCTACACCGACCTGGCCAATCCCACGTCGAATTCCATCTACCAGCGGATCGGCTACCGCCCGGTGGAAGACCGGGTCGTGCTGAGCTTTTCCATCTAAAAGATGATCACGGGCGGCAGACCGAGGCCATCAGCGCCAGAGGCGCCCTTCCTGCGGGTTGAAGCAGACAAGGCCCAGCCGGGCCGCGGCCGCGGCGGCGAACGATGCGGCCTCGTCGGCGCGGCCGTAGGTCATGGCGAAGTACATGAACGGCCCGCTGGCCTCGCGGATCAGCGGGGCGGCTGCCCAGGGCGACTCGTCGAAGGCCTCGTCGGTGTCGTCCGGCCATCGCTTGACCAGGATGGCTACGAACTCGGCGATCTTGCTGGTCGGCGGCGTGGGGTACTCCCGCTCGACGTACTGCTCGTAGAGCGCCTCGAAGGTGGCGCTCGCCGCCACGTCGTCGGCTGGCGGCTCGCCCTCCCAAACGGTCATGTCATAGCTCATGGGCGCAACCGTATTCGGTGCGTATGACATCGGTTTCCGGCATTGGCCTGGGCGACCACCCGGATCCGTTCTAGCTCCTGGCCGTGCTGGGCGGCTGCGTAGGCTTCAAGGCGTTCGGCTGTCCAGGAAGACGATCGCCAGGTCTGGTGCGACCTGACGGAGATGACTCATTCGTGTCGGATATTAATCAGTCGCAGGCCACCTTTAAGTGGCATTGATTCAAGCACCCGTTGCTGCCGTACGTCCAAACCGCAATCAATAAGACGGATTTCCCGAATAGTCGGAATTTCGAGCAGGGCTTCGACATGGAAGATCTGCGGTGCGTTAGAGATCCACAGTCTCCTTAGGGCCGATCCGGACAGGTCGGCCAGATCGATCCGCCCGTGAGGACCTGTTGGCCGCGCGGCCATCAGATCAACCGATACCAAATTCCGTAGACCGCGTAGCGGTGCAGTATCGCTAATGGCATAGTTCACGCTTCTGAGTTCCCGCAGGAGCGGGCATCCTTCCAGTCCGGCCAGTCCGCCAGATTGTTTCTTTCCCTCGAGGTAAAGCGTTGAAAGCTTGTGAGCATCCCTCAAGAACTCCAGTGACAGCCCTTTCCATGCGCCAATTCTGAGTGATTCAAGTTCTGGCCATCTTCGGCCAACATCGAGACCCGGGCGATCCAGTATGACGATCCGGCGAACGAAGGGCTGCACCCCCTCCGGCAGGGCTAGCCCGCAGGCCGTGTTAAGCACCAGCTCCTCTAGGGAGGGAATCAAGAATGCCCGGAGATCATTCTTTAGCCTGACGTTTAGGCTTAGATAACGTAGTCCCGCTAGCTCCTCCAGGAAACTTAGCCCGTTTTCTCTCCACTCCCGACCTCCAGTGATGCTGAGCCCGTCATATCCCCCATCCAGGAAACGGACACGAGCTTCGTCGGACCATAGGCCGTCGAACGAGCCACTCCACTGCAAAATCTTGAATTCAGTCATGCCGATATCTGAAAGTACCTAAGGGGCGCCAGGGGAGTTGATCCTGTTGGCCAGGTTCCCGATACCGCCCTCATGCTCGATCCATTCGTTCTCCATTGCGAACAATTCTCCATCGCTCTCACCCTCCATCTCCATCCAGTCCAGTTGTTGGACATCGGCCGGCGTGTACCCCAGGTCATACAGTGCACCGCCAGGGCGGAACGCCCCGTGGATTCGATTGTGAATATCGGAAGCCTTGCCTATATATGTATCAATATCGTCATCACTGGCCACAGTTATCTTATATACACCCGGGGTATTTGGGATATCCATTCTACCGCTAGGTGATTGATTACCGAAGGTTCGGCAGCTGGTGTTGTGGACCAAGACAGCGGTTGCCGCGACGCGAATGTAGAAGTCGTGGTCTCCGTTGCCGGGGATGGTGAGGTCCCACATCCAGCCGTCGCGGACCGTCGGGGTGGTGCCGCCGCCGGCGACGGCGATCGTGCCGTTGGCCGTCTTGAGTGGGGCGCCCTTGCGGAGTTTGGCGGCCGGGACCCACTGCTTCAGGTAAGGATCCCAGAACAAGTGGTTGCTCGTGGTGTGGATGACCTCGGTGCGGCCGCCGGACTTGACCGTCAGGTCGTACCGGTCCGTGTCGTAGTGCACGAGGACCGCCGCGATCGTCTCCGCCTGGGTCTTGCCGGTCTTGGTGTTGGTGGCCAGGACCTTCTCGCCCGGCTTCAGTTGGCTGATCGCGACGGCGGCACCGGAGGCGAGCAGCACCTTCGTGTTCGCGGTGAAGCTTTGCCCGCCGAGCTGGCACGACGCCGGCTCCTCCGCCGGCTCCTCCGCCGGCTCTTCTTCGGGTCCGCCACCGCCGGTGGACTCCGGTGCGGTCTTCGCCGCGCCCCCGTCGTCGGAAGAGGTGGGCTCGCCCTCGGGCGAGGCGTTCGGATCGCCTGATGTGCCCGGGTCGCCGGACGAACCCGGGTCGCTGCTCTTCTCGGCCGGTGACTCCGGCATGATCGCGCCGAACAGTCCGCCCATGGCGGCGCCGGTCACCGCGCCGGACTCCACCGAGCCGGCGAACCCCGACCAACTGCACCGGCTGCCCTGGAGGCAGCCGCCACCGTAGGAGATGGCGTTGGCCACCGCGCCCGCCCCGGCCCCGGCGATCGCGCCGGTCAGGCCGCGGACCGCGATGCCGGGCAGGAGATCCCCGAGGAAGCTCGATGCCAGCTTGCCGCCCAGTGGCCCGCCGAGCAGGCCGCCGACCGCGCCGGCCGCCGCGCCGCTGAGGCCGGCCGTCAGTGCGCCCGTTATCGAGCATCCGCCGGTGCTTGAACCGCAGCTCATCCCGTAGGAGACGAGGTTGCCGGCGGCGCCGGCGGCGGCGGCGCAGCCGACCGTCCCGATCCCGGCCGTGAACGTCTCGCAGCCGGCGAACACGGCCGCGGACGCGGCGAAGGACGCGATGGCGCTGGCATGGGCCTTGAGGAACGTCGCGCCCGCCTTCGCGATCCCCACGGTCGCGGCGTACACGGTGGGCACCACCTTGGCCGCGGCCTTGGCGACCTTGGTAACCGTCTGCGTCACCACCCGCACGGTGCTGCGGACCGCGTCATATTCGGTTCTGGCCACGTCGACGACCACGTTGACCGCGGTCGCCACCGCCCGGCCAACGGGGCTCCGGGCGACGGCGGTGACCACCCGCTTCACGACCGACCGCACCTTGCTGGCCACGCGCTTCAGCGTGCTGGTCACCTTGTGCACCAGGCTGGAGAACCAGCTGTCGCCGGTCGGGTCGATGTTGACCAGCGGGCTGTCGCCCGCGTAGGCGAACGGGTTGGCGGCCACCGAGTTGGGGTCGGGGCTGTTCGCGGTGGTGTCCCTGCTGGTGAAGGCCCCGGTCGCCGGGTTGTACCAGCGGCTGCCCATCTCGACCTTGCCGGTGGCCGGGTCGGTGAAGGCGGACTGGTAGCCCAGGCTGCCCGTGGGTGTCCCCGTGGTCGCGATCACGTTGCCAAGCGGGTCGTAGGCGGTCGACCCGGTCAGCCCGCCGCTCGCGGTGAAGTCGCCGACCACGTCGGTGTGCTGGTCGGTCAGGGCCAGCGCGCCGTCGGCGGCCGGGCCGCCTTGGACGCCGATCCCCGTCAGCGTCCCGCTCGGCGTCCAGGTGTAGGTGTTCGTCCCGTCCGAGGCGATGTCGTCGCTGGTCCCGGCGTAGGTAAGGGCGCGCGTCGCGGTCGCCCCGGTCGAGGCCGTCGCCGTCCCCGCGGAGGAGGGCGCGCTCGCGGCCGCGGTGGACGTGATGCCGACGTCCCGGCCGAGCGCGTCGTAGGTGTAGCCCTCGGTCCCGTCGGTGGCCTGCTGGCCGTAGGCGTCGAAGGTGGAGTCGACCGTGCCGCTAGCCGTGGTGGTGGACGCCAGGGTGCCGTTCGCGGTGTAGGCGTAGGTCGCGCCGCCGCCGGCGGTCAGTTCGTCCCGCGCGTCGTAGGTGTAGGTCGTGGAGCCGGCCTGGGTGCGGTTTCCTGCCCCGTCATACGCGTAGTCGGTCGTGGTCGTGCCGTTGTCCCACGAGGTCAGCCGGTTGGCCTCGTCGTAGGTGTAGGTGTTGTCGGAAGCGCCCGCCAGCCCAGTGGTGTCCTTGGCGGTCAGGTTCCCGTCCGGGTCGTAGCCGTAGGAGATCGACGCGACGGTGGCGCCGGACGCCGTGGCGAGCGTGTCCGAGGTCAGCTCGTGCAGCGAGTTGTACTGGTAGCTCTGGGTGTCGCCGTTCGTCCCGTAGCTGATCGAGGAGAGCTCGGAGTCGTCGTTGTACTGGTAGCCGAGCGTGGTGCCGGTGGCCGGGTCGGTCAGCCCAGAGAGGCGGTCGTCGTCGTCATAGGTGTACGACGTGGTGCCGGCCGCGGTCGCGGCGGACGACAGCAGGCCGTCACCGTTGTAGCCGAACGACGACGAGCCCGCGGTCCCGCTGGCGGTCAGCAGTTCACCGCGGTCGTTGTAGGTGAACGACTCGCTGGTGGCCGCCGCCGAGCCGGCGGCCGAGGTGGACGCCGACGTCAGGTCGCCGCCCACGTCGTAACCGAACGTCCTGGTCGCGGTCGGCGCGTTCGCCCCGGTGCCCGTCTGCCCGGTCAGGTCGCCGACCGAGTCGTAGGAGTCGGTGAGGGTCACCCCGCCGGGCTGGGTCTGGCTGACCGGCCGGCCGTCGGCGTCGTAGGCCGTGGTGAACGTCGAGTCGGCCGCGGTCGGGTAGGCGGGTGTGGCCGGCTCGATTTCCGACTGCTGCAGGTTCCAGGGGTTGTACGTGTAGATCCAGGAGTTACCGTCACCGTCGGTGTACCTGGTCTCGTTCCCGTCCGCGTCATAGCCGAACGACGTGGTGATGCTCGAGGTCGCCGAGACCGGCTGCACCTCCTGGGTGAGCAGCCCGGTCGCGTCGTAGCTGAACGTGGTGGTATCGCCGCGCGGGTCGGTCGAGGACAGCAGGTCGCCGTCACCGTCGTAGGTCGCCGACTGGGTGGTCAGCACGTTGCCCGAGGCATCCAGGTTCTGCACCCGGACCGGGTCGCCGAGCACGTCATAGCTGGTCGTCTGGGATGTGCCGTCCGGTGCGGTCACCGCGGTTTGCCGGCCGAGGAAGTCGTAGGCGGTGGTGGTCGTGTTCCCGGCGCCGTCGGTGACCGCGGTCTGCTCGCCCACGTCGTCGTACCCGTAAGTCGTGCTGACCCCGTCGGGCGTGCTCACGCCGGACAGCCACGCGCCGCCTGGATCGGTCGCGGACGGCGTGTAGGAGTAGCTCGTGGTGAGCGCCTGCGGGCTCGGGTACCGCTCCAGCACCGTGGACGTGGCCATGCGGTCGAGGTAGTCGTAGGTGTACTGGGTCCGCGCCCCCGTCGGGTCGACCTCGGTGACCTTGTTGCCGTCGTCGTCGTAGGCGTAGCTGGTCACGCCGCCGTCCGCCGCGGTGACCGAGGTGAGGTCGCCGAGTTGGTCGTACGTGCTCGTGGTCACGTTGCCGAGCGGGTCGGTCTGCTTGACCAGGTTGCCGTCGCCGTCGTAAGCGTTGGTCGTGGTGGCGGTGATCGGGGTGGACGACCCGGGCGGCGTGTAGGACGGCAGCGTCTGCGACGTCACGTTCCCGTCCCCGTCGTAGGCGGTCGTGGTGACGTTGCCGTCCGGGTCCTCGGCCTGGGTCTGCTCGCCGAAGGTGTCGTAGCCGGCCGTGGTGACCGGGTTCGTCTCGACGGCGGCGCCGCCGTCCGTCTCGACCGGCACGGCCGGGTCGCTGGTCTGCACGAGGTCGCCGGCCGGGTCGTAGTCGTAGGTGGTCGTGTTGCCGTCCGGGTCGGTCATCGAGGTGGGCAGTCCGCGCTGGTCGAGGTCCCAGGTCGTGGTCACGGGCCGGGATGAGCCGACGGTGCCGCCGGACCGCCCGGCGGCGTAGAGCGCGGCCGCCTCCGCCGGGGACAGCGCCTGGTCGTAAACCTGCACGTCGGCGACCTGCCCGTCGAACAGGTCGGTCGGGGCGCCGTTGAACTTCGCTCGGCCGATCGCGAGGGGACCGGTGGCGGCCACGGGTGACTTGTCTGTCGCCGTCCCCGCGGCCGCGCCGTTGACGTACAGCGTCATCGCGCCGGTGGCGGCGTCGTACGTGCCGGTCAGGTCGTACCACTGGCCCGCGGTCGGCGCACCCGACGCGTGGGCGCGAATACCGGCCGCGCCGGTGGTGTCCGAAGCGACCTGCGAAAACGCCCACGCGTGGTCGGCCGCGTCGTACTGCAGGTAGAACCCCGAGTTGACTTTCGCGTCCTGCGACACCGCGGTCTCGAAGCCGGAGGGGACCGCGGCGAGGTTGACCCAGGCCGACACCGAGTACGAGCCGGTCGTGCTGAGCACCGGGCCGTTCGTGGCGATCTGCTGGCCGGCGCTCCCGGTGAACGACGCGCCGCCGCCGGCGGCCCAGGTGACACCGGTCGCGGCGGCGGTATCGCCGGCGCCCGACGCGTCCTGAACGGTGGTCCCGCTCGACTGAGACAGCGGCCACCAGCCCACCGGGTGCCCGGACGCGTCGGCGTAAACCGACCGCGACGTCAGGTTGCCCATCGGGTCATAGGTCTGCGTCGTGACCTCGTCCGCGCCGGCCGGGCTGGTCTGCTGGGTGACTGCGGGCTGGTCGTCGGGCGTGTAGGCGACGGTGGTGACGCGGTCCAAGCCGGCGGGGTCGAGCACCTCGCCGGTGGTCCGGTCGGCCGCGTCGACGGTGTAGTCGGTGGTGGTGGCGCCGTTGCCGGTGACCGTCTGGATGAGGTTGCCCGCGGCGTCGTAGCTGTCCGACTCCTCGACGTAGCTGCTTGTCCCGGCGGCGCTGGACCGGGTGGTCGTGGCCAGCAGCCCGTTGTCGGTGTAGGTGTAGGCGGTCGTGTCGCCCATCGCGTCGGTGACCGACGCTAGCCTGCCCGCCGGGTCATAGGCGCGACTGGACTCGATCAGGTTCGCGGGCGAGGCGGAACCCGACGGACTGCCGGTGAAGTTTTCCAGCGTGGTGTCGAGCAGGTCGCCGTTCGGGTCGTAGGTGTAGGCGGTCTCGTTCCCGTCCGGGTCGGTCTCGGTCGCCAGGTTGCCGTAGGCGTCGTAGGTGTCGTGAGTCGTGTCGCCGTCGGCGTCGGTGGAAGTGACGACCTGATCGTGGCCGTTGTACTGGTAGCTGACCGTCCGCGACGGGTCGCCCCCGGTCAGGTCGGCCACCGTCTGGCTGAGGATGTCGCCGTCGGGGTCGTAGACCGTCGTGGTCTGCGCGGTGTGCGTGACGCCGGTCACCTGGTTGGTCACCGGCGGGTCGGTCTCGGTGAGCACCCGGCCCTGGCCGTCGTAGGTGTAGCTGGTGGTCAGGCCGAGCGGGTCGGCGCTGGAGACCTGGGTCTCGGTGAGCACCCGGCCGAGGCCGTCGTAGGTGTACCTGGTGACCAGCCCGTCGGCGTTGGTGGTCTGCGCGACGTCCCCGTCGTGGAAGTAGGAGATGAGCTGGGTGGCGCCACCGGGCGAGACGATCTTGACCGGCAGGCCCGCCGGCACGTTGCCGGTGTCGGCGGCCGGGTAGGTGCTGGTGCCGTCGCTGTCGGTGATGGTGGTGGTGCGGCCGGCCGGGAACCCCGCCACCGGCGGGGTGGTCACCGCGGTCACGTCGCCCGCGCTGTCGTAGGTGTACGCCGTGCGGTACGTCGGGTCGGTGGCCGAGGCCGACCGGCCGTCGCTGACCGTGAGGACCTGGTCGTTGCGCGGATCGGCGGTGGTGAGCACCGCCGACGTGTCGTCCGGGTAGTACGTCTCGTACACCGTCGAGCACTTGTCGGCGGCCTGGTCCTGGCAGGTGGTGGTCGCCACGACGTTGCCCCGCGGGTCGTCCTGGGTCGTGGTCACGTCGCCGTCGGGGTTGGTGACGGTGTACAGGAAGCCGGAGGCGTCGTAGCCGTAGGTCGTCCGGTCGCCGAGCGCGTCGGTGGTGGAGAGCATCCGGTTGCCGTTGCGCGGGTCGTACTGGTCGGTGATCGTCTTGCCGCCCGGGTCGGTGAGGGTGACCGTGGTCACCGGGGTCAGCCCGGAGGAGTTCTGCGCGGCCTGGTACTCCGCGTCCACCTGGGCGGAGCTGAGCTGCGCGCGATAGAACGCGACGTCGCCGATCGAGCCGTTGAAGTAGGCCGGGGTGGCGGTGTTGGTCGTCGAGTTCGGCTCGTTGGGCCAGGTCCCGCCGATGAACCCGGTGCCCACGTACGCGTTGTCCTCGCCGGACAAGGCGACCGGGGTGGCGGACAGCGTCCCGATCTGCGTGCCGTCCAGGTAGAGGGTCTCCCCGGCGGCTGTCGCGGTCGTCGTCGCGGTGCCGGCGATGCCGGCGCCGGCGGTCAGCACGACGTTGTGCCACTGGCCGTCATCGACCGCCTTGGTGTCGGTGATGGGCACGGCCGCGCCGGTCCAGAACTCGCCCTCAAGGTCGCCGTTGGAGCCGACGTAGAGCTCGGGGACGTAGTTCGCGGTGGTGCTGCCGTCCGTCAGCGCGGCCGCCGAGGAGCCGAGCAGCACGCCGCCGGTGCTCGACGTCTTGAACCAGAGGCTGACGGACTCGTCCGGGCCGGCGGTGACCAGCCCGGACGGCACCGCGATGGATGAGGACGTGCCGTTGAACGATGCCGCCGTCGTGTCGGCGAAGCGTCCGGGCACGCCGAGGGTGACCCCGGAGTAGGCCGCGGTGCCGCCGTGCACCTCGTTCGCCGCGTCGATGGTCCCGGCGGGATCGCCGAGCCGGTAGTAGTCGGCCGGGTCGGCGCCGAGCACGGACGAGCGGTAGACCTGGCTCGAGCCAGACACGGTGGGCGCGGATACCGTCCAGGTGCCGCCGTTCTCGTCCGTCAGCCCGGTGACCCGCGACGTCAGCGGGTCGTAGCCGACGGCCGCGTAGAGGCTGCCGGACGGCCGCGTGATCGAAGAAAGCAGGCTGGCCGGCGTCGACCCGGACTGGTAGAGCAGGGTGGCGTCGGCGGCGGACAGCGGCCGGTCGTAGAACGCCGCGTCGGCGATCGACCCGTTGAAGTAGCTGACCGGGGACGTGTTGTTGTAGTTCGGCTGGTCCGGCCAGTACAGCCCGAGGAACCCGGCCCCCAGGTACGCGTGGGTCAGGTGCGTGGGCCCGGGAATGTACCCGGCCGAGGGGGAACCCGGCATGGTGCCCACCGTGGTCAGGCCGGCGTTCCCCGACAGGCCGCTGACGTAGAGCGTCTGCCCGGCCGACGATCCGGTCAGCACGGCGAGGTGCCACTGGCCGTCGTCGACCGCGACCGAGGTCTGGATGGTCGGGAACACGGTGGGGGTGCCGGTCCCGGGGGCGCTCAGCGGGGTCCACAGCGACGCGTTGAGCTTGCCGTCGCTGCCGATGTAGAGCGCGGGCTGGTAGAGAGTGTCGCCGCAATCGATCGGCGCCGACACCCCGGTGCAGTTCACCGGGTTGTCGGAGTAGGAGAACAGCACGCCGCCCGCGGTCGAGGTCTTGAACCACAGCGCGATCGTCTGGTCAGGGAGCGTGCCCTCGTCCAGGTTCGGCAGCGTCACGAACGACGACGTGCCGTTGAACCCGGCGGCCGTCCCCGCCGAGGCCGGCGTCAGCGGCCCCGGCTGGCCCAGCGTGACGTCGTTGTACGTCGCGTTGTCGCTGCCCTCGTTGGCGAGCACGGCGCTGCTCGCGACGGTTCCCGACGTCTCCGTCAGCGGCCAGTACGACCGCGGGTCCTCATCGAGCGCCGCGTCGTAGAAGTCCGACCCGGCGGTATAGGCGTAGTCCGTGCACTTGCCGCCGGACCCGGGCGCGCAGACGCTGCTGAGCTGGTCCCCCGAGTAACCGTAGGTCCAGGTCAGCGCCGTGGTGGGGTCGCTTGCGGTCACCGGGTCGGTCGTGACGGCGGTCACGTGGGCGTGCCCGGCGCCCGGCGGCGTCGCCCAGGTCAGGTGCAGCGCCCGGCCCGAGGTGACCGAGGTCATCGTGGTGATCTGGCCGCCGGACCAGGCGAAGTCGACCGCGCGCTTGCTGGCGTCGGTGACCGACGTGATCCCGTACACCCCCGCGCCGAGCGACTGGGTGAACGCGTAGACGGTGTCGTCCTTGTCGGTCAGCGTGTAGCCGCCGCCGCTGACCGGCCGCAGCGTGGCGAACTGCCCGAGCGGCGGGGTGAACGTCCCGTTGGCGTTCGCACCGAACCCGGCCGCCGAGCCGTCCGGATAGGTGACCACGACCGAGGAGACCGCGCCGGAGTCGCCGTACTGCTCCGCCGCCGTGGCGTCGAAGATGCTCGACCAGCCCGCGCCGAACGCGCCGGACGTCCGCGGGTCGAGGGAGTTGTAGTCCCGCTGCACCGTCAGCGACGGTCCCACCGTCGCCACGTCCGCGTCGGTCGCCGACGTCGTGTAGTTCCCGATCGCCGGGTCGACGCCGTGCCCGCTGGTGTTCTGCGAAAGCAGCGACGTGATGACCGGCTGCGGTACCTGGACGGTCAGCGAGTTCCACACCGCCCCGGGGGAGTAGTTGGTGCCGTCGTAGGCCTGGACCGTCCAGTAATACGTCTGACCCCACGTCAGGTCGCCCGCGGGCACCTGCCATGCGATCGGCTCGCACGAGCTTGCGGTCAGCCCGGCCGGCGGGCTGAGCAGGCCCGAGTCGATCGGCGTGCCGCCGGCGCTCGGCTGGACCTGGAACTCGAACCTCGGCGCGCGGCCGAGGTTCGGGTCGATCCCGCCGCAGGCCGTGAGCAGCGGCGTGAGCGTGGTCACCGTCGCGCCGTCGGCCGGCGTCTGCGCGCCGATGAACGGCAGCGTCGTGCCGGTGTAGGTGAGGTCGATGAACGGCGGCGACGGCGTGTAGTCGCTGTCGAGTACCTTCCAGTCCAGGTCGTTGGTGGTCGACGCGTAGGCCTCGAGGCCGTAGTCCGGCGTGGTGCCGTTCGCCCACGCCTGGAACGTGGCGGTCGACAGCGGCACCGTCACCTGATCGAACGTGGTGGGATCGGGGCTGGTCGCGGAGTTGGTGCACGCCTTCGTCAGGGCCGCCGTGGCGGACCCGATCGGCGGCCCGTGGGCGGGTCCCGGGTACGCGGTGACGCTGGACGGCGTCCAGGACTGCGTGACCGGGGCGATGTCGAGTTCCTCGGGGCTGCACGTGGGGGCGTAGACGACGCTCACCGTCACCGAGGCCGCCGTGACCGTGACCTTCGACCCCTGCAAGCCGGCGTCGGGGAACTGCATGAACGCGTTGGCCAACTCGCCGCCGTTGTCGGTGTCGCCGACGTTGAGCGTCGTGGACGCGGAGTTGTCGCCGGGCAGCGTGGTGTCGGCGAACGTGGTCATGGCGTTGCCGCCGTACAGCGAGGGGTCCACGGTCACCGGGAACTCGCGCGCGGGGGAGCGCAGCCACGCGGCCGAGAGCGTGACGAGCAGCGCGGGCCGGCCGTCGCTGGTCGTCAGCCGGTAGGAGAGCGGCTGGCCGGCCGACCCCTTGGCCGAGTCGTAGGCGTAGGCCCGCGGCAGCACCGCCGCCACGTCACCGGACGCGCCGACAAGCTCCGCCGCCCCTCCCTTGGCGAGCACGAGCCGCAACCCGGACAGCCGCAGCGGGAACACCCAGGACGACGCCGCCCGCGCCGAGTGCAGGATCAGCGACTCGGTAACGCCGGTCGTGGTCGCCGCGGCCACGAAGTCGGTCGCGGGCAGCACGCCCGGGTAGGTGATGGTCGACCCGCTGACCGTGGGCTTAACCGCCGCGGCGCCGGCCAGGCCCGCCGACGCGGACACGTCACCGCCGAACCCCACGGACATGAGGTCCGCCGTCGCGGCGGATGGGGCGAAGCTGACCGTCAGCGAGTTCGCCTTCTCCCGCCAGCGGCCGTCGGCCGCACGGACCAGTGAGGTCGTGATCGGCATCCAGTTTCCCGGCGAGGCCTGGTAGTTAATTGTCGACGGCGCCAGCCGGCGGGTGACCGATCCGTCCGCGTTCTGGTAGTAGTCCGAGGTGGCGGTGGACTTGGTCGCGACCCGGACGCTGGTGCGCGCGTTGAACCCGGCGACGGTGGCGCCGCTCGGCCCCCGCGCGACCTTCGGCGCGGTCGGCTCGTAGGCCGGCAGCGCCCCTGGCGCCTTCGCCGGTGACCGGCCCGCGCCGCGGTTAGCGCGGGTCGCCGCGGCCGGAACCCGGGTCGGGTGCCCGGCGGCGGTGCCCTTCTGCTCGACCGGCACCACGCCCCAGGGCGACGCGCCGAACAGCCACGCCCACAGGTCCGCGATCCCCGGGCGCACATCGGCGAGTGAAGGCATGGCGAGGTGCATGTTGAGGTTGCCCGTGCCGGAAGCCAGCACGGGCAGCGCGAGTGCCCCGAGCATGAGGGCACTGCCCAGTCCCTGGCCTCGGCGGGCGCGATGCCGACGCCGCAGACGTCGTCCCCGTCCCGGTCGGCCGCCAGAATTGATTTTCCCCGAGTGCGGCGCACGCCGCCATCCGCCCAACATGGACGCGTCCCTTCGGCGGTGACCGAGGAGAAATCTAATGCATTACCACGTGATTAGGCAATTAAAATGGGCAACGTTAGATGATTGAGATCAGTGAATATTAACGAATGGTGCAGCCGGGAGTTTAAATTTCGTCCCGAGCGTCCTATCGAACCACATCTCGTATCCGCCGCATCATCCACCAATTGCCTTTCGGTAAATGCGATTCGCACCGGCCGGGCGGCGACCTTGGCGCCCAGGGGCACCCGGGCCGGCCTCGTCCATCCCATAGTTACCTGTCGGTAATCTTGCGTTCCCCGGCTCAGGCGGCATACTTGAAGGCATTATGTTACTTGCCGGGAAGATTTTCCGTTACGTTCCGCGGCCTGTCGCCCGACGGCACCGTTACCAACCCGGCCGCCCAGACGGGCAACGGTGCCCGGACATGCCTTGACGGCCGCGATCGAGAACAAGCGCACGACGGGAAGCATGACCTTATGGGCTGGTGCACCACCTTTGACCTGGACCGGTTCGCGGCGGCAGCCGGCGGCTACCTGAGGTCGAGGGCGGCGGAGAACACCCTGCTGCTGTCCGCCGCGCAGGCGGTGGCCGGCCAGCAACAAGGGACGGCGAGCCCCGAGCGGCTGTTCGGCTGGTGGGAACCGCCGGACGGAGGCGAGCCGCGCGGCGCGTTCGTGCACGATCCACTGGTGCCGTTGCTGATCTCGGGCAAGGCGCCGGAGACCGGTGCCGCGCTCGCCGCGACCCTTGCCAAGATGGGCCGGCCGGTGTGCGGCGTCGACGCGCCGACCGAGGTCGCGGACGCGTTCGCGGCCGCGTGGAGCCAGCGGGCGGGCACGACCGTCCGTGCGCACCGGAACTGCCGTGTCTACCGGCTCGCGGGCGCCGCTCAAGGCGGCAGGGCGTCGTCCCATGGCAGCGGCGGCTGGCCGTTGCCTGAGGTTCCTGGTCCGGTCGGCAGGCTCAGGTGCGCGACGGCCGAAGACGGGGCGCTGCTCGCCGACTGGCTCAGCGCGTTCGCGGCCGAGTCGGCCGAACGGCTCGCCTCGGCGTCCGACCTGGCCGCCGACCTGATCAGCGACGGCGGGGCGGTCTTCTGGGAGGTGCCGCAGCGGTCAAGCAAGCTCAGGGACGCCGCGCACTACCTGCCGCTCCCGCATCACCGTGAGGCGAGGCCGTCGGGTGAGCCCGCCCACCAGCCGGTCGCGCTGGTGACCCTGACCCGTCCGGTCGCCGGGACCGTCCGCATCGCCGTGGTGTACACCCCGCCGGAGCGCCGCCACGGCGGCTACGCCACCGCGCTGACGCTGGCCGTCAGCCGCGGCCTCCTGACGGGCGCCGTGCCTGGCCGTTCACAGGCCCGCGGGCAGGGACCGCCTGGACGCGTCGCCGAGGTCGTGATGATCACCGACAAGAACCGCTCGGACCGCTGGGGCGGCCGGCTCGGCTACCAGCTGGTCGGCGAGCGCGCGGTGCTCCGCTTCGGCCCGGTGACCGGCCCGATACCGCGCGCCCACCCGAGCGGCGCGATGCCACGGCTCCCCACCGGCCCGCTGCCCCGGCTGCCCCGGCTGCGTCGCTAACCACGGGGTCAGGACGCGACCGCCTCCGCCAGGATGACCTCGGTGCCGAGCTCCGGCGCGTACTCGACGGAGAAGTCGGCGATGTTCCCCGCCGCCCGCAGGTCCGCCTCGCTCGCGCGCACGGCGGCCTCGTCGGGGCCGCGGACGATCACGCGCGCCGCCTCGGCGCGCATGGAGAGCCTGGCCGCCGTCTTGGCCTTGCGCACCTGGCCGAGCACGGCCGCCGCGGTCGCCAGCACCGCGGGATCGCCCGCCGAGCCCGCCGAGGGCGACGGCCAGGCCGCGGCGTGCACGGACCCGTCCCGCCACCACGACCACGCCTCTTCCGTCACGAAGGGCAGGAACGGCGCGAAGAGCCGCAGCAGCATGTCAAGCGCCTGCCTGAGCGTGCCGCGGGCCGACGCACTGGCTTCCGAAGCACCGGCTTCCGAAGCACCGGCCTCCGAAGCACCGGCCTCGCCCGGCCCGTACGCCCGAGCCTTCACCAGCTCCAGGTAGTCGTCGCAGAACATCCAGAAGAACCGCTCGATCGCCTCGAGCGCCCCCGTGTGGTCGTAGCCGGCGAGCAGGCCGGAGGCCTCCCGTGCCACCCCGTCGAGCGCGGCGAGCAGCGATCGGTCCACCGCCGACGTGGGCGGCCCGACCGGGCCGTCGAGCGACAGCACGAACTTGGACGCGTTGAGTATCTTGATCGCCAGCCGCCGCCCGACCTTGAGCTGCCCGGGGTCGAACGCGGTGTCCACTCCGTACCGCCCGTTGGCCGCCCAGTACCGCACGGCATCGGAGCCGTACTGCGCGAGCAGTTCCGTCGGTACGACCACGTTCCCCTTGGACTTCGACATCTTCTTCCTGTCCGGGTCAAGGATCCACCCGGACAGCGCGGCGTCCGACCAGGGCAGCGACCCGAACTCGAAGTGCGCGCGCGTCACCGAGGAGAACAGCCACGTCCTGATGATGTCGTGCGCCTGTGCCCGCAGGTCCATCGGGAACACGCGCTCGAAGAGGTCGTCATCGGCGCCCCAGCGCCCCGCGATCAGCGGCGTCAGCGACGAGGTCGCCCACGTGTCCATGACATCCGGGTCCGCGATGAACCCGCCGGGTATCCCGCGCTGTGACTCGTCGTACCCGGGGGCGGGCTCGGCCACCGGGTCGACCGGGAGCGCGTCCTCCGACGCCGCGATGGGCGCGTCGTGCACCGGCTCGCCCGCGGCGTTCAGCGGGTACCACACCGGGAACGGCACACCGAAGAACCGCTGCCGCGAGATCAGCCAGTCGCCGGCCAGGCCCTCCACCCAGTTCTCGTACCGCGCCCGCATGTACTGCGGGTGCCACGTCAGCTCCCGGCCCCGTTCGAGTAGTTCAGAACGGATTCGTGCGTCGCGCCCGCCGTTCCGTATGTACCACTGCCCGGAGGTGACGATCTCCAGCGGCTTGTCACCACGCTCGTAGAACTTCACCGGCCGGGTGACCGGCCGGGGCTCGCCGTCGAGGTCGCCGCTTTCCCGCAGCAGTTCGACCACGCGGGCCTTCGCGGAGAAGACCGTCTTGCCCGCCAGCTCGGCATACGGCGCGGCGGGCACCCCGGCCGGCGGGTCGGCAAGCAGCCGCCCGTTTCGCCCGATGATCGCCCTGGTGGGCAGGTCAAGCTCGCGCCACCAGGTCACGTCGGTCAGGTCGCCGAAGGTGCACACCATCGCGATACCCGACCCCTTGTCCGGCTCCGCGAGCGGGTGCGCGTAGACCGGCACCTCGACGCCGAACACGGGCGTGCGGACCGCGGTGCCGAATAGGTTCTTGTAACGCTCATCGTCGGGGTGGGCGACAAGGGCGACGCAGGCGGGCAGCAGTTCCGGCCGGGTCGTTTCGACCCACACCGGAGACCCGCCCGTGTTGTCGGCACCCGCGCTGTCGGAAGCAGCGGCGTGGAAGGAAATCCGGTAGAACGCCCCGGGGGTGTCGCGGTCCTCAAGCTCGGCCTGGGCGACCGCCGTCTGGAACGAGACGTCCCACAGCGTGGGCGCTTCGGCCCGGTAGGCCTCGCCGCGGGCGAGGTTCCGCAGGAACGCCCGCTGCGACACCCGGCGCGAGTCGTCACCGATCGTGGTGTAGAGCAGCGACCAGTCCACGGAAAGCCCGACCCGCCGCCACACCTCCTCGAAGACCCGCTCGTCAACCGCGGTGAGCTGCTCGCACAGCCCGATGAAGTTGCGCCGGGAGACGGGCACTTCTCGCTCTCCCGGCCCGCCCGCCCGCCCCGCCCCGCCCGATTTCTCCGGCGGCGCGAAGTCCGGGTCGAAAGGCACCGACGGGTCACAGCGGACGCCGTGGACGTTCTGCACCCGCCGCTCGGTCGGCAGCCCGTTGTCGTCCCAGCCGATGGGGTAGAAGACCGCCTTGCCGTTCATCCGCTGGTAGCGGGCCATGATGTCGGTGTGGGTGTAGGAGAAAACGTGCCCGACGTGCAGCGACCCGGACACGGTGGGCGGCGGCGTGTCGATCGCGTACACCTCGGACCGCGGCCTGGACCGGTCGAACTTGTACACCTGGTCGGCCTCCCAGCGTACGCTCCATACCGCCTCAAGCCCGTCGAGCGTGGGCTTGTCGGGAATGGCGGCTGCGCGTGGCTGCTGGTAGGCATCGGTCATGTACCAACTGTACTGAGCGGCGGGTACCGTCCCTCGTTATTTACCTCCGCCCGCTAGTCTCGGTGCGTACCTCGCACGGCAAGGAAGGCCAACCTGATCGTGACCCAGCAGACAACCGCGCAGACCCCCGTGTCGGCTAGCACCGTGTCGGCCAGCATCATCAAGCGGATCGCCGCCGAGCTCGCCGTGCGCGACAACCAGGTGGCCGCGGCCGTTGACCTGCTCGATGGCGGGGCGACCGTCCCGTTCATCGCCAGGTACCGCAAGGAGGTCACCGGCACCCTGGACGACGCGCAGCTGCGGACGCTTGATGAGCGGCTCCGCTACCTGCGCGAGCTTGAGGAGCGCCGCGCCGCGATCCTGGCCTCGATCGGGGAGCAGGGCAAGCTCACCGACGAGCTGCGGGGCAGCATCAACGCCGCCGACACCAAGGCCCGGCTGGAAGACCTCTACCTGCCGTACAAGCCCAAGCGCAGGACCAAGGCGCAGATCGCCCGCGAGAACGGCCTCGAACCGCTCGCGGACCTGCTGCTCACCGACCCGGGCACCGATCCCAGGACGGCCGCCGCGGACTACCTGAACGAGAACGTCGCCGACGTCACCGCCGCGCTCGACGGCGCCCGCGCGATCCTCGTCGAGCGCTTCGCGGAAGACGCCGACCTGATCGGGACGCTCCGCGAGCGCATGTGGTCCCAGGGGAACCTCGTCGCCAAGGTCCGCGAGGGCAAGGCCGAGGACGGCAAGAAGTACAGCGACTACTTCGACTTCGCCGAGCCGTTCGGCAAGCTCAAGGCGCACCGCGTGCTCGCGATGTTCCGGGCCGAGAAGGAAGAGGTGCTCGACCTCACGCTCGACCCAGCCGACGAGGGCTTCGAGCCGCCAGTGTCTGGAAGCACCGCGAGCGGCTTGTCCGGATCCTACGAGGAGCCGATCGCGGAGGCGTTCGGCATCCGCGACGAGGGCAGGCCCGCCGACAAGTGGCTGGGCGACACCGTGCGCTGGGCCTGGCGCACCCGCGTGCTCGTCCACCTCGGCATCGACCTGCGCATGCGGCTGTGGCAGGCCGCCGAGGCCGAGGCGGTCGACGTATTCGCCGCCAACCTCAAGGACCTGCTGCTCGCCGCCCCGGCCGGGCAGCGCGCCACGATGGGACTTGACCCCGGCTTCCGCACCGGCGTCAAGGTCGCCGTCGTCGACTCGACCGGCAAGGTCGTCGCGACCCACACGATCTACCCGCACGTGCCGCAGAACAAGTGGGACGAGTCGCTCTTCATCCTGAAGAACCTGGCCGAGCAGCACCACGTCGAGCTGATCGCGATCGGCAACGGCACCGCGTCGCGCGAGACCGACAAGCTGGCGCTCGACCTGATCAAGCAGAACCCCGGGCTCAACCTGACCAAGATCGTCGTCTCCGAGGCCGGCGCGTCCGTCTACTCCGCCAGCGCCTACGCGAGCGGCGAACTGCCCGATCTCGACGTGTCGCTGCGCGGCGCGGTCTCGATCGCGCGCCGGCTGCAGGACCCGCTCGCCGAGCTCGTCAAGATCGACCCGAAGTCCATCGGCGTCGGGCAGTACCAGCACGACGTCACCGGCACCAAGCTTGAGCGCTCGCTTGACGCCGTCGTCGAGGACGCGGTGAACGCGGTCGGCGTGGACGTCAACACGGCGAGCAGGCCGCTGCTCGCCCGCGTCTCCGGCATCACCGACTCGCTCGCCGGCGCGATCGTCGCCCACCGCGACAGCAACGGCGCGTTCGGGACCCGCGACCAGCTCAAGGGCGTGCCCCGGCTCGGACAGAAGGCGTTCGAGCAGTGCGCGGGGTTCCTGCGGATCCGCGGCGGCGACGACCCGCTCGACGCCTCGGGCGTGCACCCGGAGGCGTACCCGGTGGTCCGCCGCATTCTGGAGAAGACGCACGGCGACGTGGCCACCCTGATCGGCAACGGCAAGACGCTCCGCGGGCTCAACCCGGCCGAGTTCACCGACGAGGCGTTCGGCCTGCCCACGGTCAATGACATCCTGCGGGAGCTTGAGAAGCCCGGCCGCGACCCGCGGCCCGAGTTCCAGACCGCGACTTTCGCCGAGGGCGTGCACACCCTGGGCGACCTGGAGCCCGGCATGGTCCTCGAGGGCGTGGTCACGAACGTGGCCGCGTTCGGCGCGTTCGTCGACATCGGCGTCCACCAGGATGGCCTCGTGCACGTCTCGGCCATGTCGAACACCTTCGTCTCCGACCCGCGCGACGTCGCCAAGTCGGGCGACGTGGTCCGGGTCAAGGTCCTGTCCGTCGACATCCCGAGGAACCGCATCTCGCTGACCATGCGCCTGCGGGACGACGCGGAGGCGGGCGCGGGCGGCGGCAGGCCTCCCCGTGGTGACCGTTCACCGGGATCCAGAACGGGTTCAGCCGACTCCGGCCGCGACCGTTCCTCCGCCCGGCCGGGCGACCCCCGTCGGGGCGACTCGCACCGGACCGACACGGCCCAGGGCGGCGCGCCTCGCTCCTCCGGCCGGCCGGGCGGCGCGAAGCGCGATCCGCGCGGTGCGGGACCGGCCGCCGGGGGAGACCGCAGGGGCGCCGGTTCCGGCAACGCCGGTGACCGCCGGGGCGGGGCCAACCCGGGCGGAGACCGGCGCAACACCCCGCCGCCCCCCGCCAACGGCGCGATGGCCGAGGCCCTCCGCCGCGCGGGCCTGG
>Ga0335075_10002168_pt1 | contig 31807 bp, 26 predicted proteins | sample Lox_Sample_24_FD_206723 | JGI IMG/M metagenome (GOLD analysis project Ga0335075, IMG submission 206723) | Soil microbial communities from Loxahatchee National Wildlife Refuge, Florida, United States - Lox_Sample_2.4 | ecosystem: Environmental > Terrestrial > Soil > Wetlands | place: USA...
TGCCGACCTTGATGGCATCACCGGCAGAGTGAGAGCTGCACGAAACCGCACCTCTGACTGCCTGCTTCTTGCCGTCGATGGTGAGGCTGACGCCGTTGGCCAGCGGGCCGAGGGAGGCGCAACCAGCTGCCCACAGCAGGGTGGCCGCAGAGATCGACAACGCCGTGGATCGTTGCACTGGCTCCTCCGATGCGCGCCGGAATCGTAAGTCAATCACACCGAAAAGTGATTGAGCGCCAAACCGGCCGGAGGCGTTTCTCGCGGCACGGTCGTCAGTTACACCGTCAACCGCAGCGCACCGGGCGCTGACTGCGGGACGGCCGGCAGCTTCGGCATCACCGGTTCCAGACGCCGGTACGGCTCGCCCAACGCCGGACGTGAGTCCGCGTCTCCCTTGTTCGGCCAGAACGACATTGCCCGCTCGGCCTGGGCGGTGATCGTCAGCGACGGGTTCACGCCCAGGTTGGCGGTAATCGCCGAGCCGTCCGCGATATGCAGGCCCGGATAGCCGAACACCCGTTGGTAAGGGTCGACGACGCCCTCCCCGGGCGAGGTGCCGATGACACAGCCGCCGATGTAGTGCGCCGTGCCCGGGATGTTCAACGGGTCGGTGAATGAGCCGTGCGCGTCACCGTCGATCTTCTTCGCGAACCGTTTCGCGATGTCGTGGGCGATCGGGATCCAGGTTGGGTTCGGTTCGCCGGTGCCCTGCTTGGTGAGCAGCCGTCCGCGTCGGCGGTAGGACGTGAGGGAGTTGTCCAGGGACTGCATGAACAGCAGGCTTACGCCGCGCTCCGAGGCGTGCCGGACGTTGAGCGAGCGCAGGAACACCATCGGGTGCAGCACGATCGCGCGCAGGAAGCGTACGAGCCGGAAAGCTCCGCCGTCGACTATCGGCATCGTCAGCATAAACATCGCATTCTGGCCCTTGCCGTAATGGCAGACCTCGACGTGGGTGTTCGGCTCGGGGTGGATCGACGACGTAATGGCGACGCCCTGGGCGAAGTCGATCCCGCGCTTCTTCGCCACGGCGGCGAGGACCGCCTCGGAGTTGCTGCGGGTGAGGTCGCCCAGCCGCGGCGACAGCGCCGGAAGCGTGCCGTTGTCCTTCAGCTTGTGCAGCAGCTTCTGTGTGCCGAGCGCCGCGGCGGCGAAAACGACCTGCTCGGCGGTGTACGTCTTTTTGCCGCGGCGCAGCTTGCCGTTCGCCCGCACTATCTGGACCTCGTAGCCACCGCCGTCGAGGGGGCGCACCGAGCTGACCGTTGTGAGCGAGTGCACCTGCGCGCCCGCCTGTTCGGCCAGGTACAGGTAGTTCGTCAGCGTCGTGTTCTTCGCGTTGTGGGGGCAGCCGGTGAAGCAGCGGGCGCAGTGGATACACCCGGCTCGGCGCGGCCCGGCGCCGCCGAAGTACGGGTCGTCGACCTCCTGGCCCTCGTGGCCCTCGTTGAAGAAGACACCGACGTCGGTGGGGTGAAACGTGTCGCCGACGCCGAGGTCGTCGGCGATCTGCTTGACCACCTCGTCGGCCGGCGTTACGCGCGGGTTGGGGTTGACGCCGAGCATCCGCTTGGCCTGGTCATAGTACGGGGCGAGCTCGGCTTTCCAGTCGGTGATGTGCGCCCACTGCTTGTCGCGGTAGAACGGCTCGAGCGGCTGGTAGAGCGTGTTGCCGTAGATGATCGAACCACCGCCGACGGCGGCGCTGCTGACCACCATGCACTTGCCGAGGATGCTGATGCGCTGCGGCCCGGTGAGCCCGAGCTTCGGCGCCCAGATCGACTTGCGCGCGTTCCAGTTCGACTTCGGCAGGGAGTCCGCGTCCCAGCGCCGGCCGGACTCGAACACTCCGACCCGGTAACCCTTCTCGGTCAGCCGTAAAGCGGTGACGCTGCCACCGAAGCCGGACCCGATCACCAGCACGTCGTAGTCGTAGTCACCCATCGTTCACACCGTTTCGTAGTGTCGGGAACGAACTTCGCATGGTGCCGGTGCTGGGCGTCGAGCAGTGGCCCGTTGATTCTAATTCGGACGCGGAATCACGCAGGCGTACCTAGATAATCTTGATGTCCGACATCGAAGTCGCCTAACTGATTCACTCGGGAGCATCGTGATGCTCCGCCGACAACGAAGAGGGATGACGCATGAGCATGGCATACCTGGCGCAACCGGAGCAGCAGCAGCAGCTGGAATGGCTCGACGGTGGCACGCTGGCGATTCTGCTCGACGGCAAGGCCACAGATGGACAGTTGATGATCGGACGCTTCGATGTGAGCGAGGGCGAAGCACCCCCGTATCACAAACACACGCGTGAGGATGAGGTCTTCATGCTCATCAAGGGGACCGCGTTGCTCTGGTACGACGACCAGGAGATGGAGCTATCGGAAGGCGGTATTGTCTTCTTGCCCAAGAACATTCCGCACGCATACCGCATCACATCGAAGAAAGCTGATCTGCTGATGATCAACACTCCCGCGGGAATCGAGGGTATGTTCCGCTATGCCGGTCGTGACAAAGCAATGCTGCGCCCGGACGGTTTCGAAATCTCGCCCGCACGGATGGCCGAGGGAGCGGGCAAGTTCGGCCAGGTCATTCTCGGCCCCCCGCGCTGACCTTGCCGGGCGGCATCGTGTTTCGTTCTGCGCCTCGGACATTCACCAGCAGGTGTAGCCGCCGTCGATCACAATGTCCGAACCGGTCATATAGCTCGACGCGTCGCTGGCGAGATAGAGGTAGATGCCGACGAGTTCCTCCGGCCGGCCCAGACGTCCCAGTGGGATCTTCGGTTCCCACAACGGGTGGTACTCGGTGTAAGGCTCGACCAGTTCGGTGCGAATGTAGCCCGGGCTTACGCTGTTGACCCGGATGTTGTGTGGTGCGAACTCCACAGCCATGGCCTTGGTCAGATGGATGACGGCTGCCTTCGACGCGCAGTAGTGGCCGACCTGCTGCGGGGTGTTGACGATGTGGCCCGACATCGACGCCGTCGTGATGATGGTTCCGGCGCGTTGCTGGGCGACCATGGCCCTCGCCGCGGCCTGTGCGGTGAGGAAGACGCCGTTGACATTCGTGTTCTGGATACGCTGGAAATCTTCCAACGGCATGTCCAGCAGGCTGTCGAAGGCGATGATCCCGGCGTTGCACACCGCGATGTCGATGCCGCCCAACTCGTCGTTGACCCCGTTCAGCATGGCTGCCACTTGCTCGGGTTGGGTGACGTCGCAGGTGACAGGCACCGCGGTCCCACCACCGGCAGCGATTTCTTCGGCCAACTCCTGCAGCGGCTCACGATGTCGCGCCGCGATCGCTACCGCCGCCCCGGCTTGCGCGTACGCCAGCGCCACTTGCTTGCCGATACCGCTGGAGGCCCCCGTCACGAGAGCCGTCTTGCCGTGCAGCTCAAACAGACTCGTCACGTCCACGGTCGCCCACCACCCTTCCCGGCAGCCCCCGGGAACTCTAACGCGACAGGCCAAGCGGCCCAGCGAGGTCGGACAATGTCGGCAACACCTTGTCAGGCCCGCCCGCGACCAGGATCGCGACGTGGTTGGCGCCGGCGGTCAGATACTCGCGCAAACGCTCGGCGACGTCGTCAGCGGTGCCGTGGGCGACGACGGCGTCGATGAACTTGTCGCTGCCGGGCCGCGTGACGTCGTCATCGGTGAAACCGAGACGCTTCCAGCTGCTCACGTAGTTCGTCAGGCTGAAGTAGCGATCCAGCGCGGCGCGCGCGATCGCGCGGGCTTTCTCGGCGTCGGTGTTCAGCACCACGTTGTGCACCGGCGCCAGCAGCGCGTTCGGCCCGATGATCGCGCGGGCTTGGGCGGCGTGTTCGGGCGTCGCGTTGGCGGGGTGCGCCCCGGCGGTGCGTTCGGCCGCGAGCTTCAGCACCCGCGGCCCGAGTGCGGCGAGCACTCGTTGATTCGCGGGCACGCCATACTCGTCGAGTTCGTCGAGGTACGACACCAGCGCGTCGTACGGCTTGCGGTAGTGCGCCTCGGCCTCGGGGTGCCCGACTCCGACGCCGAGCACGAATCGTCCCGGGTAGGCGGTGTCGATGCGGTGGAACGACTCGGCGACGGGCTTGGCGGCCGCGGTCCAGATATTGACGATGCCGGTGGCCACCTTCAATGTGGTGGTCGACCCCAAAAGTGGTTCCACGAACGACAATTCGGCTGGCGGCGAACCGCCGACCCAAATCGTGCCGTAGCCGAGCCGTTCGATTTCTCGAGCTTGCTCGGGGGTGGCGCCAAGTCCGAAGAAGCCGAATCGGCCGAGGTCGGTTGTGACGGTGTCTGGTGCGGTCATTGCCAGTGCAACCGTCGCGTCGGGCGAAGCTATTCCGCCGCCGGCCGTCATCTCTGTCGGGAAAACCTCGTGAGTGGCGACCAAGAACTATCGTGACCGCATGTCGTCCTCGGTGAGCACCCTGAAATCCGCCCGAGCATGGGAGTTCGTCCAACAGACGATCTCCGACATCACCAAGATCATTGCCGAGGATGCCGAGACCGAGCAGGAACTTCTCGAGGGCATGCGGGCGATCGCCCGGGCCTCGTCGCTGTGCGCACAGTTGTCCGTCGAGGCCGATCCGTTCCAGCCGCGGTTCTTTGACATGTGCTCTGCCACCCGGATGGTCGGCGGGCCGAACCCGGATGGCAACTACTTCCTGGCGATGATTCGCGGCGATCGTCGCTATCGGATCTCATGCACCCGGGGCACCACCGCCTATCTTGGATTCCAGATCCTGGCCGGCACCGGCCTGACTCCCCGCCGGATGGCCGCCTACGTCGGTGACACCCAACTACCTTCGGGCTCAGGCGAATTCGCACTGGTGCTGTCGGCACACGAGCCGACTGACCTTACCGGGGCGCAATGGGTGCAGATCCCCGAAGACGCATCGTCGGTTGTGGTGCGCGAGTACATCGGCGATTTCGCCACGGAGAAACAAGCATCGCTGCACATCGAGGACCTAGACACCGATGAGGTGACCCCGCTGACCGACGACGAACTGTCCGAGCAGTTCACGGCGATGGGCTGGACGCTGCTGAAGCTGTTGACGCTGCATCGCACCATCAAGCCCGAGCTGCTGGAGCAGCCCAACACCTTGGTCACCGCCGCGGCCGCCGAACTCGGGGCAGCCGACACCACCCCGGACAACCTGTACATGATCGGCAGTTTCCGGCTCGAACCCGATCAGGTGCTGCTGCTCGACATCGACCCGCCCGACACCTCCTATTGGAACGTCACGTTGGAGAACGTGTGGCACGAGTGTCTGGAGCCGCGCCGACGGCACAGCTCGGTCACCAACAGCGCCCTGAGCGCGGACCCGGACGGACGCGTCCGCATCGCCATCGGCGCGCAGGACTTCGGATATGGGCACTGGCTCGACACCGGCGGCCGCCGCCGCGGATTCGTGGTTCTGCGGTGGCTGCACAACCCGACCCCGCCCGATGTCAGGGTGTCGGTGCGGCACGGGGATGCAACGCGATGAGCCTCGAGGAGCGATTCGATTTCGACCGCCTGGTCCAGACCGCTTGCGACGAAATCGGTTACAGCGATTTCGGCGGCGACGAGTGGCGATCCGGACTGCGCAGGGTCATCGACGGGCTGGTGAACGAGGCGCGCCTGTCGGCCCTCGGCGTCGAGATCGCCCATGCCGACATCATGCGTGCGCTGAAGAACCGCCTTGGCATCATGGCTTGGCGCGCAAGCCATCCCGAGGTCGCGGCCGAGCCCGTCACACAACCGATCTTTATTCTCGGTCATCCCCGCACAGGCACCACGATTCTCTACGACCTACTGTGTCAGGATCCGCAACTGCGCGCACCGCTGACATGGGAGGTCGATGAACCATGCCCAGTGCCGCAGCCGGACACCTATGATTCGGATCCGCGCATCGCCCAGGTGCAAGCGAGCATCGACATGTCCGAGCAGATCATGCCCGGGTTCCTGGCCCATCATCCGATGGGCGCACTGGTAGGACAGGAATGCGTCCGCATCACCGCCAGCGAGTTCACCAGCATGATCTTCTCGGTCCAGTACCGCATCCCGAGGTACCAGCAATGGTGGTTGCACGAATCCGACCAAGCCGCTGCGTATCGCTTCCACCGAATCTTTCTGCAGCACTTGCAATCCGGAGTCCCGGGGCAGTGGCTCCTGAAGTCGCCGGCACACACGTGGCACTTGGACGCCCTGCTGACCGAGTACCCCGATGCGGTGATCGTGCAGATGCACCGCGACCCGCTCAACGTCATCTCATCGATAGCGGCCCTGACCCATCATCTCCGCAAGATGAGCAGTGACGAATCCAGCATCGCCGACTGCGCGGCGCAGTCCGTCGAAGAGATCACGATCGGACTCGCGCGCGAAATGGATCTGCGCGACCGCGGCGTCGTCCCGCCCGATCGGGTCGTCGACGTCCGGTTCTCGGACTTCATGAGCGACCCCTGGTCGAGCATCAAGGGGATCTACCGCAAGCTGGGTCGCGAACTGAGCCCGGCGACCGAAAACAGCATGCGCGCCTTCCTTGCCACCCATCCCAGCGACGGGGCCGGCAACAGGTACACCTGGTCGGACACCGGCCTCGACGCCGCGGAGGTGCGTGAGCAGGTACGGGCTTACCAGGAACGCTACGACGTGCCGACAGAAAGGTTGCGATGATCGCCGACGGCGCCTAGGCGGTACGGCGGATGCTGCGCGTCCTCCCGATCTCACGCTTGAGCAGCAGCTCGCGTTCGGTCTCCGAGAGGCCGCCCCAGATGCCGTAGGGCTCGCCGACTTCGAGTGCATGTGTGCGGCACTGCGTCATCACCGGGCACTGGCGGCACATGTCCTTGGCGCGGCGCTCGCGCTGCAGGCGGGCGCGACCGCGCTCGCCGTCCGGGTGGAAGAACACCGACGAATCCACCCCTCGGCAAAGGCCTTGTAATTGCCATTCCCAAATATCGGCGTTGGGCCCTGGTAGCTGCTCCGGCTGTGGCATTGAAGTCCCTCTCTACACGCCCATGTCCTTCAATCGAGCGGGTCGTCGGTGACTACTCGTCGGCCTTAAAGGTAGGGGGACTAGGGAAATTTCGTCAACACGCGGTGATCTGCCGAATGCTCAAGTGAGGCTTGACAATTTACCCCGAGTTCATCGACGTGATGGGTCTGCTCAATGAACCATGTATGGTGACGGGGCGTTATCGGGGAATGTCCCAGCTCGCGACCCGTCGCGCGGTGATTGCAGTAAATATAATCAGTGTCGGATTTAATACCGATGTAACTCAGAGACCATGAAGTTTTAACGGGTGCCCGCCGTGATGGATATCTCTTGCGGTCCGACAATCGAGTCCGACCTAACCGCTGTCGCCTTCGGAAACCAGCCCGGGCGCTGGCCGCTGCCGTCGGCGCGCACTCCCCGGCAGCTCTGGCTACGCGCGGTCGGCGCCGGGGGGCAGGGTCGCTACGGCAGCGCGCGTGACGACCTCGCGACGCTGCTACGCAGTGCTCCGGCCGATGCGCTTGCCTCGCTGGCGCACAGCACCCAGGCGTCGTTCCTGCGCCAGCTGGGCTGGCACCGGTCGGCTCGCGGTTGGGACGGCCGGGCGTTGGCGCTGGCCGGTGCCGACCCCGAGGCCGCCGCCGACGCGTTGATCGGGCTGGCGGCCGACGCGCTCGGCGTGGGTCGTCTGGCCGCCTCAGCGACGTTGTTGGGCCGGGCAGATCCGTTGGTGGCGGACGCGCAGCAGCACCGGTTGGCGGTGCGCCGAGCGTGGGTTGCCGCCGAGCTGGCGATGGCGGCCGGCGACGGTGCCGCCGCGGTGCGCAACGCCGAGCTCGGCGTCGAGTTGGCTGCGACGACGGTCGACGGTTCCGCCCGACACGCCGCGAAAAGCGACGTGGTGTTGGCGGCGGCGCTGTGCAGCGCCGGTGCCGTCGACCGGGCTCGGACTCTGGGGGAGGCGACGCTGGAGCTCACCGGCCGGATGGGCCTGATTCCGCTGCGCTGGGCGGTGGCTTGCCTGTTGATCGATATCGGAACCCCTACCCGCCCGGCCGCGGATCTGCGCGTCATTCGCGATCAGTGCGCCCGCCAAGTGCAGCACCGGGGCGGCGCCTGGAACCTGCGCTGAGGCCGCAGCCACAGCAACCGGTCGTTATTGTTTTATTGTGTGCCACCGCGCCGGGCGGCGATGCCCGGTTCGTAACGTTGGAGATGTTGCCGCCGATGACAACCCAGGAGGGACGTCTCGACGCTGTTGTAGCTGAGGCCGTAGCAGGGGATCGGGACGCGCTTCGAGAAGTGCTGGAGACGATCCGCCCGATCGTGATCCGATACTGCCGCGCACGGGTCGGCGCCATCGAGCGGAGCGGCTTTTCGGCCGATGACGTGGCACAGGAGGTGTGCATGGCCGCCGTCATGGCGTTGCCGCGCTACCGTGATCGCGGGCGCCCTTTCCTGGCCTTTGTGTACGGCATCGCCGCCCACAAGGTGGCCGACGCGTACCGCGCAGCCGGCCGCGACCCCGCCTATCCCACCGACTCGATACCCGATCGCAGGTCGACCGAGGCCGGTCCGGAGCAGGTGGCCATCGAAGCCGATTCCGTTACCAGGATGAGAGCGCTGCTGAATGTGCTGCCCGACAAGCAACGCGAAATCCTGATCCTGCGTGTGGTTGTCGGACTGAGCGCTGAGGAGACCGCCAGCGCAGTCGGCAGCAGCGCCGGAGCCGTGCGCGTTGCCCAACACCGCGCCTTGGCGCGGCTGAAATCCGAAATTGTTGCAGCGGGGCAAGATTATGTCTGAGTCAACTTATTCACCGTTCGATCAGCCTGATCCAGGCGCGGTGGCCCGCACCGAGCGGTTCGTCGACGCACTGGCGAAACGTGAGCCGACCGATATCGGCGATGTCGCGGACCACACCGACACCGGAAACAGGGCGCTGGCCGGCCTGTTGGAGAACTGGCGGGACGAGTTGAGGGCCCCGGTGCCGCCCGGACTCTGCCGGGAGCGGGACGCCGTCGCCGCGTTGGATCGTGGGATGGCAGATCGCCGTCGTATCCGCCGCCGGATGGCGGCGGTGGGGGCGCTGGCCGCGGCCCTGCTCAGCATCGGCGGATTCGTCGCCATGATGGGCGAGGCCAAGCCCGGCGACACGCTCTACGGCGTCCACACCAAGGTGCTCGGGGAGCCGGTTTCGGTGCACGATGAGCGGATCGCACGGTCCGCCCAGAATGACATGGACTCGGTTGAGGAAATGATCGCGTTAGGCCAGTGGGATCAGGCCCAGAACAAACTTGCCTCGGTCAGCGGACGGGTACAGGCCGTCAAGGACAACGGCCGCAAACAGGGACTTGTCGAGCGGGTGAATCTGTTGAACGCGAAGCTCGCCAACCGTGATCGGGGTGCGACGATTTTCCCCGACCAGCCGCCCAACTCGGAGGACGGTTGATTACTGCGTTTCTGAGGTCGCTTCGTTGAGCGAGGCGTCGGCGTACCCCCGGCAGTAGTCCCAGGTGACGTAGGCGTCGGGCTCGGGGTCGTAGGCCGGCTCGTGCGGACGGACGGTGCCGTCGACCAACAACTGCAGCAGGTTCGCGCGCAGCATGTCCCAGTCGTGGTAGTGGTCTTGCTGACACTCGTCACAACAGACCACCAGGCCGCGGACACCCTTATGCGCCAGCAGGGCTTCGTAGACCGCGAGGTCGGCTAAATCGGCCTCGACCGCCATCCGCTCCTGGGGGTCGAGCGGCTGGCCGGGCTCGACGGCGTCCAGCGCCGCCGACGGATCACACGGGTCGTCGGCAAAGGGATCGGGCGGCAAACCCGGCGGGAGGTAGTCGCGCACGTGTCCACACTACGCAGCCGGGCGGGTCTCACGCCAGCGCTGTGCCCGCAGACCAGCCGTCATGTCGTTGTGGTGGGCAGCGCCCCGGCGCGCGTCGCCGCCGCGTCCGACGGAGCCGATAGGATGAAGCTCTTACTCCGCATGCGCATGGGAGGGCCCCGGCATATGTCTATTGGGTCATCTGGCTTGTCCCGTCTTGAAGGCAGCGGCGATCTGATTGTCGAGCCGTACGTCCGCGTCGGTGGGCTCGCCGACGACCCGGTGCCCACCGGAGGTGACGATCCGCACAAGGTCGCGATGCTGGGACTTACCTTCGACGACGTCCTTCTGCTGCCGGCCGCTTCGGACGTGGTGCCGGCCACTGCGGATACCTCCAGCCAGCTCACCAAGAAGATCCGGCTCAAGGTGCCGTTGGTCAGCTCGGCGATGGACACCGTCACCGAGTCACGGATGGCCATCGCGATGGCCCGGGCCGGCGGCATGGGTGTGCTGCACCGCAACCTGTCGGTCACCGAACAGGCCGGCCAGGTCGAGATGGTGAAACGGTCGGAGGCCGGCATGGTCACCGACCCGGTCACCTGCCGGCCGGACAACACGCTGGCGCAGGTTGAAGCGATGTGCGCGAAGTTCCGGATCTCCGGGCTGCCCGTGGTCGACGACTCCGGCGCGCTGGTGGGCATCATCACCAACCGCGATCTGCGCTTCGAGGTCGACTCGACCAAGCACGTCGCCGAAGTGATGACCAAGGCCCCGCTGATCACCGCCCAAGAGGGTGTCAGCGCCGACGCGGCCCTGGGCCTGTTGCGCCGCAACAAGATTGAGAAGCTGCCGATTGTCGACGGTCACGGCCGGCTCACCGGGCTGATCACCGTCAAGGACTTCGTCAAGACCGAGCAGCACCCGCTGGCCACCAAGGACAGCGACGGCCGGTTGCTGGTCGGTGCCGCTGTCGGAATTGGCGACGACGCCTGGGTGCGGGCCATGACGCTAGTCGACGCCGGGGTTGACGTTCTCATCGTGGACACCGCGCACGCGCACAATCGGCTGGTGCTCGACATGGTCGGCAAGCTCAAGGCCGAGGTCGGCGACCGCATCGAGGTGGTCGGCGGCAACGTTGCCACCAGGTCGGCGGCCGCGGCACTGGTTGAGGCCGGCGCCGACGCGGTCAAAGTGGGTGTGGGTCCGGGTTCGATCTGCACCACCCGGGTGGTGGCCGGCGTCGGGGCACCGCAGATCACCGCGATCCTCGAGGCCGTCGCCGTCTGCGCCCCGGCGGGTGTGCCGGTGATCGCCGACGGTGGGCTGCAGTACTCCGGCGACATCGCCAAAGCCCTTGCCGCGGGCGCCTCGACGGCGATGCTGGGCTCGCTGCTGGCCGGCACCGCCGAGGCGCCCGGCGAGCTGATCTTCGTCAACGGCAAGCAGTACAAGAGCTACCGCGGCATGGGATCACTCGGCGCCATGCAAGGAAGAGGGACTTCGGGGGAAACAGCCAAGTCGTACTCCAAGGACCGCTACTTCCAAGACGACGCGCTCTCCGAGGACAAGCTGGTGCCGGAGGGCATCGAGGGACGGGTGCCGTTCCGCGGGCCGCTGGGGTCGGTCATCCACCAGCTCACCGGCGGGTTGCGCGCAGCGATGGGGTACACCGGGTCCAACACCATCGAGCACCTTCAGCAGGCGCAATTTGTCCGGATCACAGCGGCGGGCTTGAAAGAAAGCCATCCGCACGACATCACCATGACCGCCGAAGCGCCCAACTACTACGTGCGGTGAACCGATCGAGAAGGGTCGCTCATGCGTGACATGGTCGAGATCGGCATGGGCCGAACGGCAAGGCGCACTTACGAACTCGAAGACATCAACATCGTGCCGTCGCGGCGCACCCGATCCTCGCAGGACGTGTCGACGGCGTGGCAGCTCGACGCGTACCGGTTCGAGATCCCCGTCATCGCCCATCCGACCGATGCGCTGGTGTCGCCGGAATTCGCCATCGAGCTCGGTCGGCTCGGCGGCCTGGGAGTGCTCAACGGCGAGGGGCTGATCGGCCGGCACGCCGATGTGGCCGCCAAGATCGCTCAGGTCACCGAGGCGGCGGCCAAAGAACCCGTGGAGCCCGGCGTCAGCTCGGGACCGTCGGCGGCGATCCGGCTGCTGCAGCAGTTGCACGCCGCGCCGCTGGATCCCGAGTTGCTGGCTGCCGCGGTGGCCAGCATCCGCGACGCCGGGGTGACGACGGCGGTGCGGGTGAGCCCGCAGAACGCCCAGGCGCTGACGCCCGGCCTGGTCGCCGCGGGCGTCGACCTGCTGGTCATCCAGGGCACGATCATCTCCGCCGAACGCGTCGCCAGCGACGGCGAGCCACTCAACCTCAAGACCTTCATCTCCGAACTCGACGTCCCGGTCGTGGCCGGCGGTGTGCTCGACCATCGCACCGCGCTGCATCTGATGCGTACCGGGGCGGCAGGCGTCATCGTCGGCTACGGCTCCACCAGTGGAGTGACCACCAGCGACGAGGTACTCGGCATCAGCGTGCCGATGGCCACCGCGATCGCCGACGCCGCCGCGGCCCGGCGCGAATACCTCGACGAGACCGGCGGCCGCTACGTGCATGTGCTTGCGGACGGCGATATCCACACCTCCGGCGACCTGGCCAAGGCGATCGCCTGCGGCGCCGACGCGGTGGTGCTGGGCACCCCGCTCGCCGAGGCGGCCGAGGCCCTCGGCGACGGCTGGTTCTGGCCGGCCGCCGCCGCCCACCCGTCGCTGCCGCGGGGCGCGCTCCTGCAGATCGCCGTCGGCGAGCGGCCCCCGTTGCGGCAGGTGCTCGACGGCCCCTCCGACGACCCGTTCGGTTCGCTGAACCTGGTCGGCGGGCTCCGGCGCTCGATGGCCAAAGCCGGCTACTGCGATTTGAAGGAATTCCAGAAGGTCGGCCTCACCGTCGGAAGCTAGCTGACGTCGCTTTCTGGATTGTTACCAGCGGGTAAGTCCATACTGGTGCGATGGAACCGGACTACGACGTCTTAGTTATCGGATCGGGCTTCGGGGGCAGTATCACCGCGCTGCGGCTGACCGAAAAGGGTTACCGGGTCGGCGTGCTCGAGGCCGGCCGCCGTTATGCCGACGAGGACTTCGCCAAGACCTCGTGGAACCTGCGCAAGTTCCTGTGGGCGCCCCAACTGGGTTGCTACGGCATCCAGCGCATCCACTTGCTGCAGAACTGCATGATCCTGGCCGGCGCCGGCGTCGGCGGTGGATCGCTGAACTACGCCAACACGCTCTACGTACCGCCGGATCCGTTCTTCAACGACCCGCAGTGGAAGCACATCACCAATTGGCGTGCCGAGTTGATGCCGCATTACGAGCAGGCGCAGCGGATGCTCGGTGTGGTCGAGAACCCCACGTTCACCGACGCTGACCGCGTGGTCAAAGAGGTCGCCGACGAGATGGGTTGCGGCGACACCTTCGTGCCGACCCCGGTTGGGGTGTTCTTCGGCCCGAACGGAACCAAGACGCCCGGCGTGACGGTGCCCGACCCGTACTTCGGCGGCGCGGGCCCGGCCCGGACCGGCTGCCTGGAATGTGGATCCTGCATGACCGGCTGCCGGTACGGCGCCAAGAACACCCTGCTGAAGAACTACCTCGGCCTCGCGGAATCGGCTGGGGCGCAGATACATCCGATGACGACGGTCACGAAGTTTGCGCAGCGACCCGACGGTCTGTGGGAGGTCCGCACCAAGCACACCGGCCGCGTGGTACGCCGGAAGAAGCGGACGTTCACCGCTAATCATGTGGTGCTGGCCGCCGGCACATACAACACGCAGAAGCTGCTATTCAAGATGCGCGACACCGGCACGTTGCCCGGGCTATCGGATCGGCTCGGCGTGCTGACCCGCACCAACTCCGAATCGATCGTCGGTGCCGCGACGTTGAAGGTCAAGCCGGACCTGGACTTGACCCACGGGGTCGCGATCACGTCGTCGATTCACCCGACCTCGGACACCCACATCGAACCGGTCCGGTACGGCAAGGGTTCCAACGCGATGGGGCTGTTGCAGACCTTGATGACCGACGGGTCCGGTCCCGAGGGCACCGATGTGCCGCGGTGGCGGCAGTTGCTGGATCAAGCCGGCGAAGATCCGCGCAGCATTATTCGCATGCTCAATCCGCGGCAGTGGAGCGAGCGCACGGTGATCGCGCTGGTGATGCAGCACCTGGACAACTCGATCACCACGTTCACCAAGCGCGGACGGCTGGGCCGACGCCGCTACGTCAGCAAGCAGGGGCACGGTGAGCCGAACCCGACGTGGATTCCGGTCGGCAACGAAGTCACCCGTCGCATCGCCGCCAAGATCGACGGGGTGGCCGGCGGCACCTGGGGCGAGCTGTTCAACATCCCGCTGACCGCCCACTTCCTCGGCGGCGCGGTGATCGGCGACAGCGCCGAACACGGCGTGATCGACCCGTATCACCGGGTGTACGGCTACCCGACACTGTCGGTGGTCGACGGCGCGGCGATCTCGGCGAACCTCGGCGTCAACCCTTCGCTGTCGATTTCGGCGCAGGCCGAGCGGGCGGCGTCGCTGTGGCCGAACAAGGGTGAAAACGATCTGCGGCCACGCCAGGGCGAGCCGTACCGTCGGCTGGACCCGATCGCGCCGCAGCATCCGGTGGTGCCGGCCGACGCGCCGGGCGCGCTGCGCTGGCCACCTTCCTCCGACGACGATGCAGTGGGGGCACCCGCTGAAGAGCGGCGTATCAGCCCTGGACCGATCAGCTCCGCTGGCTGACCGGGACTTTCGCTGGTGCGACGCTGCCGCGCCGGTGTATCGGCTCGCGGCCCGGCGGCTGCGGCGGTCGAGGCAGCAGTGGCTCACGGTCATGCAGCGGGACTGTCGTCGGCTCGCTGGTGCTCAGGGTGAGATCCTCGCCGGCGTGGCGGATCTTCAGCTCGCCGTCCGGCCCGTCGCGCAGGGTGTAGGTGACGTTCTCATGAGTGATCGAGACAGTGACCCGGTAACCCTGCCACATCAACCGGAATCCCAAGTGCGCGAAGCTGTCCGGCAACTGCGGATCAAGCGACAGGACACCCTCGTCGTCGCGCAGGCCGCCGAAACCGTTGACCAGGGCCATCCACGCACCAGCCAGTGAGGCCATGTGCAAACCGTCGCGGGTGTTGGAATGCAAGTCGTGCAGGTCGATCAGCGCCGCCTCGAACGCGTAGTCGTGCGCCAGCTCCAAGTGACCGACCTCGGCGCACATCACGGCCTGAGTGCACGCCGACAGTGACGAGTCTCGCGTCGTGCGCCGCTCGTAGTAGTCGACGTTGCGCGCCTTCTGCTCGGGCGTGAATGCGTGGCTTTGCAACTGCATCGCCAAAACCAGGTCGGCCTGCTTGACGACCTGCGCCGGGTACAGCCGCACATAGGGCTCGTGCAGCAACAACGGGTAGTTGTTGCGGTGTTCGAAGTCCCACTCCGCAAAAGTGGTGAAACCTTCGCACTGCTGGTGCACGCCCAACTCTTCGTCAAACGGGATATGGGCCGCGTTGGCGGCGTCGCGCCAGGCGGCGGTTTCCTCGGTGGTGACGCCCATCGCCCGTGCCTGCTCGGGATGGCGGGCGCACGCGGCGGCGGCGACCCGAAGGTTTTGCGCCGCCATCAGATTCGTGAAGACGTTGTCGCGGACGATAGCGGTGTACTCGTCAGGACCGGTCACTCCGTCGATGTGCCACACGCCGTGCCGGTCGTGGTGCCCGAGTGAGCGCCAGAGCCGGGCAGTTTCGATCAGGACCTCCAGCCCGCACTCCTCCTCCAGCGAGTGGTCACCGGTAACGATGCGATACCGCTCGAAGGCCATTGCGATGTCGGCGTTGATGTGGAAGGCGGCCGTGCCGGCCGGCCAGTAGCCCGAGCATTCCTGACCGCGAATCGTCCGCCACGGAAACGCTGCGCCTTCCAGACCCAGTTCTGCCGCGCGCTCCTTGGCCAGATCGATGGTTGACGCTCGCCACCGCAACGCGTCGGCGGCCGCGTGCGGTGCGGTGTAGGTCAGGACCGGCAGGACGTATCCTTCGCTGTCCCAGAAGATGTGGCCGTCGTAACCCGTGCCGGTGAGCCCCTTGCTGGGAATCCCGCGGCGTTCGGCACGTGCGCTGGCTTGCAATATGTGAAAAAGCCCGAACCGCACCGCCTGCTGAATAACGGGATCACCCTCGACCTCGACATCCGCTGCGTCCCAAAACTTGTCGAGGTATTCCCGCTGCGCATCCAGCAGGCCCTGCCACCCGGAGTACTTCGCACCGGCCAGCGCGCCGGCGGCCTGGTCGCGCAAGGCGGGGCGGGACCGCAGGCTCGACCAGCCGTACGCCAGGTACTTGACGATCCGCAGTCGCTGGCCCGCGCGCAGTCCGCAGATCACCGTAGTGCGGGCCAAGTCCGACCTCGCTTCGGTGTTCACTTCGACCCGTCCCGGCACGTCGATCTCGTGGTCAATCGCGGCCGACATCATCAGCCCGCTGGCCCGGGTGCGGTGCATCAGCACTGCCCGGTTCTCGGTTACCTCGTGGTCGACCGCCTCCAACGGCTTGTCCAACACCGCCGCGACCCGAGGATCCTTCGATGTCTCCGGCTGATCCTCGTTGCTGACGAGCTCGGATTGCACTGTGATACGGACGAATTCGTCTACCGCCTCGACCACGTACTCGATGGCCGCGACGCTGCGATGAGCCAGCGACACCAGTCGGGTCGACTTCAACTTCACCTGTCTGCCCGCGGGCGAACGCCAGTGCACCCGGCGTTCCAGCGTCCCGGCACGCAGGTCGAGGATCCGCTCGTGATCGATCAGTTGGCCGTAGCGGACATCGAAAAGCTCGTCGTTGACCATGAGGCGCAACACCTTGCCGTTGCTGACGTCGACGACCGTCTGGCCGGCTTCGGGATAACCGAAACCCGCCTCCGCGTAGGGCAGCGGCCGCACTTCGTAAAACGAATTGAGGTAGGTGCCGGGCAGGCCATGCGGCTCACCCTCGTCGAAGTTGCCACGTAGTCCGATGTGTCCGTTGGACAATGCGAACAGCGACTCGGATTGCGCCAACATGTCCAAGTCGAGGGTCGTTTCGCGGACCTGCCAGGGTTCGATGGGGAAGGCCTCTTCGTTGATCATCGTCGCCTCCTAAAGCAGATCGCCGAGGTCGGTGACCACAACGTCGGCGCCGTGTTGGCGCAGCGCATCGGCCTGGCCTACCCGGTCGACACCGACGACATAGCCGAAGTGCCCGGCATGGCCGGCCTGCACTCCGGAGAGCGCGTCTTCGAACACCGCCGCAGCGGCCGGCTCGACCTTCAGTAGCTCAGCGGCTCGCAGGAAGGAGTCGGGCGCCGGCTTGCCCGTGATGTGCTCGTCGCGCAGCGTCACGCCGTCAACCCGTTGCTGGACGTACCGCTCGAGGCCGGTGATCTGCAGAACGTCGCGGGTGTTGGCGCTGGACGAGACCACCGCGATGCCCATCCCGGCGTCGGCGACGGCCTGTAGGTAGCGTCGTGAACCCTCGAACACCTGCACGCCGTCGTCGTGCAAGGTCTTCTGAAACGCATCGTTCTTGCGGTTCCCCAGCCCGTAGACCGTCTCGGCGTCGGGCGGGTCGTCGGGATCGCCATCCGGTAGGTCGATGTTGCGGCTGGCCAGAAACGACCGCACTCCGTCTTCGCGTTTCTTGCCGTCGACATACCGCTGGTAGTCGGCGACCGGATCGAACGGGACGAATTTCTCGCCGGTCTGTTCGGCCCGTTGTTGCAGGAACGCGTCGAACATCACTTTCCAGGCCTTGGTGTGGACACTCGCGGTGTCGGTCAGGACACCGTCGAGGTCGAACAAACAGGCGTGCACCGTCTCGGGCAGACCCAGCACGGCGGACCTCGCTTCCGGGGGTGATATCGACTGTGGCAATTACCACCTCACCATGCCCGAGGCCGGTCCGCTACACGTTCGGCTGAGCTGTGTGTTTCCCGGCTGTGTGGCTATGCGACCCGTCAGCCCGCCGCGGACTGCACCGCCTGCAACGGAGCACCGCTGATCACCCGGCTGCGTCGACCGTGCACATCGACGGGAACATCACCGGTCAGGGTGACCCGGTGCATCAGCCGATACTGGTCGTCGTAGTCGTCGATCGCCCGGTGCTGGGTCGCCCGGTTGTCCCAAATGGCAACATCACCGGCCTCCCAGGTCCATCGGATCGTGTTCTCAGGCATAGTGATTCGTCGCTGCAATAACTCCAAGAGCACCTGCGATTCGTAGTTGTCCATGCCGACGAAGCCGCGGACGAAATCCCCGGCCACCAGGGTTCGCTCGCCGGTTTCCGGGTGTACTCGCACCACTGGGTGCTCGGTGCGGAAGTCCGCCTTTTCGAACCGGGTTTTATGCGCCTTTTGCTCTTCGGTCTGCGGCGGGACAGCGGCGACATAGTCGTAGCGGTTGCTGTGCAGCGCCCAGAGATTCTCGGTGAGGTGTTTGAGTGGCTCGGGCAACTGCTGGTAAGCCGCCGCGGTGGATGCCCACAGCGTCGATCCGCCGTAGCTCGGCAACGTGACCGCGCGCAGGATCGACGCGGCCGGGTAGTTCGCGACGAACGTGACGTCGGTGTGCCAGCGGTTGGCCTTGCCGTAATCAGAGTTGATCGGTGTGATGATCGGCGCGCTGTCGGCCTGGATCGCGGGATGGGCGATTGGAGTGCCCAGCCGCGCGGCGAAAGCCTGTTGTTGGGCGTCGTCAAGGTGGTGCTGGTTGCGCAAGAAGATGACCTTGTGGCGCAGCAGCGCCTCCCGGATCTGTGCGACCGTGCCTGCGTCAAGGTCCCCGGCCAGCCGCACGCCGTCGACGCGGGCGCCGATGCGGCTGCCGAGCTGCGTCACGGTCAGCGTGGAGATCGACGGAATCGTCATTGCAGTGGTCCTTTCATTGGATGTGTAGTCATCCGACTACACCTGCATACAGGTACTGTAGTCAATTGTCTACGCATCCGTCAAGCAGGCGGTCTGGCGCCCATCGGCGGGTCGGCTCCGGCCACTAGACTGTGCCGGGTGGAGTCAGCATCGCCTCGTCCTGTGCTGGTCGTCGATTTCGGTGCGCAATACGCGCAATTGATCGCCCGCAGGGTGCGCGAGGCCAGGGTGTACTCCGAGGTCATTCCGCACACCGCGTCGATCGACGAGATCAAAGCCCGCGACCCGCAGGCCGTCGTGCTCTCGGGTGGGCCGGCCAGTGTGTACGCCGAGGGCGCGCCGGTATTGGATCCGGCGTTGTTCGACTTGGACGTGCCGGTGTTCGGTATCTGCTACGGATTTCAGGCGATGGCGCAAGCCCTCGGCGGGACCGTCGCGCGCACCGGAACCAGCGAATACGGCCGAACCGAAATGAAAGTCGTTGGCGGTGAACTGCATTCGGATCTGCCCGAGACGCAGCCGGTGTGGATGAGTCACGGTGACGCCGTCACCTCGGCCCCGGACGGGTTCGAGGTAGTGGCCACCAGCGCAGGTTCCCCGGTGGCGGCCTTCGAGGACCGGTCCCGGCGATTGGCCGGTGTGCAGTACCACCCCGAGGTGATGCACACTCCGCACGGACAGCAGGTGCTCGGCCGGTTCCTGCACGACTTCGCCGGCATAGCCGCGGATTGGACGCCGGCCGGCATCGCCAGCGCACTGATCGAGCAGGTGCGCAACCAGGTTGGCGACGGGCACGCGATCTGCGGGCTGTCCGGCGGGGTGGATTCCGCGGTGGCCGCCGCGCTCGTGCAACGTGCCATCGGAGACCGGCTGACCTGTGTGTTCGTCGACCACGGGCTGCTGCGTGCCGGCGAACGCGCGCAGGTGCAGCGTGACTTCGTCGCCGCAACCGGCGCCAACCTGGTGACCGTCGACGCGGCCGCAACGTTCCTCGAGGCGCTCTCCGGGGTGACCAATCCCGAAGGCAAGCGCAAGATCATCGGCCGGCAGTTCATTCGCGCTTTCGAAGGTGCGGTGCGGGATGTGCTGGGGGACAACAATACTGAGTTTCTCGTGCAGGGCACGCTGTATCCCGACGTCGTAGAGTCCGGGGGCGGCACCGGAGCAGCGAACATCAAAAGCCACCACAATGTCGGCGGTCTGCCCGGCGACCTGAAGTTCAAGCTCGTCGAGCCGCTGCGGCTGCTGTTCAAAGACGAGGTGCGCGCGGTCGGGCGCGAGTTGGGACTGCCGGAGGAAATCGTTGCACGCCAACCTTTTCCGGGACCGGGTCTGGGAATCCGGATCGTCGGTGAGGTCACCGCTGCCCGGCTCGACACGCTGCGGCGTGCCGACTCGATCGCGCGCGAGGAGCTGACCGCTGCCGGTTTGGATCAGCAGATCTGGCAGTGCCCGGTGGTGCTGCTGGCCGATATCCGTTCAGTCGGTGTGCAAGGCGACGGCCGCACCTACGGGCACCCGATCGTGTTGCGGCCGGTGTCCAGCGAGGACGCCATGACCGCCGACTGGACACGGGTGCCCTACGACGTGCTGGAGCGGATCTCCACCCGGATCACCAACGAGGTCGCCGAGGTCAACCGCGTGGTGCTGGACGTCACCAGCAAGCCGCCCGGCACCATCGAATGGGAATAGGGGCTTCTCGATTCGTCGAAATTGCATCCACGGCTGTGCCTGAGCTGCTCAATCACAGCCATGACGGCGATCTCGACGCAATACCTGACAGAGCCTGATTCCTGACCATTGCCGCCGCGTCGAGTTTGCTGGCTGGTGAGCCGCTTGACGTTTGTCGGTGGGCGGGTGTTGACTGGTTTTATCGAACATACATTCGAACATCAGTGGTAACACCCGTTACACCAGGAGGTGGTGATGACGGCGATTCTCGCCTCCAATCAGCCCCGTCACGACCGTACTGAGCAGCTGAAACTGCTGCGTCGTCAGATGGCGGCGGTGTCCGGGAAGGTCGGTTCCGCTCGACGCGGCCATGCGCACAGCCACCCCGGCCCGGATGACCTGCTACCGGATTCGGAAACCAGGCTGCCGATCCCGCAACTACTTGCCGATGTGTTGCCGGACGCGTTGCCACGGGGAACGGTGGCGGTGCTGTCGGGAGCCCGGTCGCTGCCGTTGAGCATGGTGGCCGCGGTGACGGCCGCCGGCGGGAACGCGGCCATTGTCGGCCAGCCGGATATCGGGTTGCTGGCCGCCGTGGAAATGGGAGCGGATCTGAGCCGGCTCGCGGTAATCCCGGACCCCGGGACCGATCCGGTGGAGGTGGCTGCGGTGCTCATGGACGGAATGGATCTGGTCCTGCTGGCTCTGGGCGGACGCTCGGTGCCACTGACACGAGCGCGGGCAGTGGTGGCTCGCGCTCACCACAAAGGCTGCACCCTGCTGGTCACCGATGGTGACTGGCAGGGGGCATCGATACGACTACAGGCCCGGGTTTGCGGCTATGAGACCACCCCCTCTGCGGCGGGTACACCCGGTTTCGGACGGATCAGCGAGGTGCGGCTCCAGATCAGCGGGATGTGCGCACGGGGGCGGGCAATCGGCCGGGTGCAAGCCGGGTAGTGCTCGTGGCCTCCCGGGTACTGGCGATTTGGTGTATGGACTGGCCTGCGGTCGCCGCGGCGGCGGCGGCAAGTCTGCCCGCGACGGCCCCGGTCGCCGTCACGCTGGCCAACCGGGTGATCGCCTGTTCATCGGCTGCCCGTTCGGCGGGAGTGCGACGAGGATTGCGGCGACGAGAGGCGGCGGCTCGCTGTCCGCAACTGCACGTTGTGGCTGCCGACTCCGACCGCGACGCCCGCTTCTTCGAAGGAGTTATTGCGGCCGTGGACGATATGGTGCCTCGCGCCGAGGTGCTGCGGCCCGGGCTTTTGGTGTTGCCGGTGCGTGGGGCGGCCCGCTTTTTCGGGTCAGAACAGCAGGCCGCCGAGCGGCTGACCGACGCGGTGTCTGCAGCCGGTGCCGAGTGTCAGGTCGGGATCGCCGACCAGCTGTCCACCGCGGTCTTCGCCGCCCGCGCCGGTCGTGTCGTCAAGCCGGGAGAAGACGCGCGGTTCCTGTCGACGCTGTCGATCCGACAACTCGCCACCGAGCCCAGCTTGTCAGGTTCCGGTCGGGATGATCTGGCAGATCTGCTGTGGCGGATGGGGATTCGGACCATCGGACAGTTCGCCGCATTGCCGCGCACCGACGTGGCTTCCCGGTTCGGCGCTGATGCGGTGAGCGCGCACCGGTTCGCCCGCGGCGAGCCGGAACGCGGGCCGTCCGGGCGTGAGCCGGCGGCAGAACTCGACGCTGTGCTGCATTGCGACCCGCCGATCGACCGGGTTGACGCCGCGGCATTTGCCGGCCGTTCGCTGGCCAGTGCGTTGCATCAGACCTTGATGGCCGCCGGTGTGGGATGCACCCGACTGGCCGTTCATGCCATCACCGCCAATGGTGAAGAGCTGACCCGGGTGTGGCGATGCGCCGAGCCATTGACCGAGGATGCCACCGCCGACCGGGTGCGCTGGCAGCTGGACGGGTGGTTGACTACCCGAACCGTCGTGGATCGGCCCACTGCACCGGTGACGCTGTTACGGCTGCAGGCGGTGGAGGTGGTGTCGGCCGGGGCGCTGCAGTTACCACTATGGGGTGGCCTCGGCGACGAGGACAGGATGCGGGCCCGTCGAGCGCTGGTGCGGGTGCAGGGTCTGCTCGGTCCGGAGGCAGTGCAGGTGCCGGTACTGTCCGGCGGCCGAGGGCCTGCCGAGCGCATCACGTTGACGCCGCTGGGTGACGAGCCGGTGCCGCGTGCCGATCCAGGTCAGCCGTGGCCCGGTCAGCTGCCCGAGCCGTCGCCCACGGTGCTGCTCGATGATCCGGTGGAATTGCTTGATGCCCAAGGTAACTCGATCCGGGTGACCAGCCGCGGGCTGTTCTCTGCCGATCCGGCACGGCTGACCTCCCGTGGTCGTGACGAGCGGCTGCGGTGGTGGGCCGGACCATGGCCGGTCGACGAACGCTGGTGGGATCCGGACCGGGTGGTCACCCGTACCGCTCGGGCTCAAGTGTTGCTGGCAGGACGGCGGGCGTCCGACCCCGGTGTTGCATTGCTGTTGTGCTACCGCCAAAGGCGGTGGTACCTGGAGGGGATCTACGAATAACGAATATTTCGCAGGCACTAAGCGTTCGGTGCGTTGCCGGCCGTCAAAATCCGCGTCGCAAGCCAACTACTCGACGGTACGATCACCATACATTTGCCGGCGCCAAGGGGAAGACGCGTCTTGTCGGACATTGAAGAGGAAAAGCAAACCGTCTGGCAAAAACTCACCCTGAAACAATTGCGCTGGACCATTCTTGCGGTGATTGTCGTGGTCACGGCGGCGTTCGGCGGCTTGCAGACCGCCCACCACGTCACGTACATCTCGTTCGGCCAGACATACACCGCCGGTGCGGTGCGGATCACCCCGCATTCGGTTTCACTCACTGACAACTGGGCCGACTTGCCTGACCAGTCGAGAGACACCTTTGCCGACTTTGATGCGCCTCAACGGCCAAGACCCTGCCGCTACCTGGTGTTGGCGGTGACAATCCAAAGCACCGCAAGGGAATCCGTAGACTTCCCGTTCCCGAATGCAATAGCCGGCGAGCCCAGTGACTGCGCACCCAGCACGCGCAAAGACTTAGGGATGTTCGGACTCACCGGCATCGCTGGTCGCTACGTCGCGACGTATCGTCGGCACGAAGCCATCGCCGTTCCAACCATTGAACCCGGCTTCATCAACGACTACTCAGCGGTGTGGGCGGTATCGCGGGATCAATTGCAGCGCCACCCGCAAATCCGCATCCGATTTTACAACCGTCAGGGCAGGTTTTTAGCCCAGCCGACCCGCGAACGGCCCGACCCGATCGATGAACTGGTCGAAGAACACTGCCGGATCGACTCCGATGCCGATCAGCGCGTTGGGCTTTCGGCCCCAGCGTCCCGACCAGTCGCTGACCGTCATGCCGCGGGTCAAGGTCCCCGCCAGCTCGACGTCCACCGTTGCCGGCCGGGTGGTGAGCAGCTGCGGGTCCAGCGCGACCGCGGCGGCCAACGGGTCGTGCAGGTGTGCCTGGTAACCATGGCCGAGGTCGTAATAGGACTCCAGGTAAAACCGCGTCGCGTCCTCGATCACCCGGATCAACGAGTTGGATGACGACGACCGGGTGCCCCGTTCGTCGGCAACGCTCAGCGGGGTGGTCGTCGCATTCGCAGCAGCCGCAAGCCTGAGCAGTATCTCCGGCGTTATCGAGATGTTCCGGGTCACGTCCAAGCCGCACAGAATCGGAAGTGATTGTGGTGCAACCCCTTCCGCTTCCCTTGGGGACCAGGCGGCGAAGACTTGGGCCGCCGCCTCGGGATCCACGCCGATGTTCCATTCCGCCACCGGATTGATGTTGCCGCGGTAGTCGTAGGCGCCACCCATGATCACCAGCCGGCGCAACAGGTTCGGCAGTGCAGGCTCCTCGCGCAACGCCAGCGCGAGGTTGGTCAGCGGGCCGGTGGCCAGCCCGACCAGCTCTCCCGGATGAGCGTGTGCCGCCTTGACCCAGGCGGTCGCCGCATCGTCGTCGGTGAGCCGGCGATCGGTCGGCGGCAACTCCGCATACCCGAGACCCCTTGGGCCATGGACTTTCCCGGCAGGAAGCGCAGGGGAGTTCAGCGGGTGATCGGCACCTTTGGATACCGGCACGCCGTCGACCCTGCACAGATCAAGCAGGCCGAGGTTGTTCTCGCACACTTGATCCACGCCGACGTTCCCGCCGGTCGAGGCGATGCCGACCAGCTCGGCCTCCGGACTGGCCAGCAGATACAGCAGCGCGATCGCGTCGTCTACACCGGTGTCGACGTCAGCGAAAACTGGTACAGCGGCCACTGCGGCAACGATACCGGCCTGGACTACCAGTGCACGCCGGGCACCAGCCGCACCGCCCGCTTGACCGGTCCGGGGACCCTGATGCGGGCAACAGCGGCGCGAGCCGGGCGCTTAGGCCTACGCGAAGACTCATGTTCCACAGGGGCTTTCGGCGCCACCTCGCCACGCGCCGCCGCTGAATCGGGATACCCGAGGTAGAGCTGGTGCAGAATCCGGCGCGATAGCTTGGGGGTGAAGTAGTTGCCGGCCTCGGCCAGAGTGCCCAGCGGGGTATCGATGCGTAACGGTTTGTCGATCAACCCCCGCACCACCATCGCCGCGGCGTGCTCGGCGCTGATCGGCGGAACGGGATTGAGCCGCCGCGACGGCTTGATCATCGGCGTGGCCACCAACGGCATGTGGATGTTGGTGAACGTGATGTGGTCGGAAAGCGTTTCGGTGGCCACCACTTCGGAGAAGGCATCGAGCGCGGCCTTGGTGGGCAGGTACGAACTGTACTTGGGGCTGCGTGCCTGCACGCCGGCACTGGACACGTTGACGACGTGGCCGAACTGGCGCTCACGCCAGTGCGGCAGCAATGCCAGCACCATCCGCACCGCGCCGAAGTAGTTGACCGCCATCACCCGCTCGTAGTCATGCAGACGGTCGGTCTGGTTGACCACCGATCGGCGGATCGACCGGCCGGCGTTGTTCACCAGGTAGTCGACGTGATCGAAGCGGCCCAAGATGTCCTTGATGGTGTGCTCCACCGACGCCGAGTCGGTCACGTCGCAGGTAAAGGCATGAGCTTCGCCGCCGTTGGCGCGGATGTCGGTAACCAGGTCGTCGAGCGCTTCACCGTTACGTGCCAACGCGAAGACCGTTGCGCCGCGTTCGGCGACCGCGATCGCCGCAGCCCGCCCGATCCCGCTGGACGCGCCGGTGATGATGACGTGGCGTCCGACCAGTGCGCCGGCCGGATCGTCGCGGCGGGCCCGATTCGGATCCAGATGCGCGGCCCAATATCGCCATAGTGCGGGCGCGTAACTGGCGAACTCTGGAACCTCGATACCGGTGCCTTGCAATGCTTTACGTGTGTCGTCGGAGATGAAGGTGGGCACCAGGTCGATGACGTCGAGAACCTCGGCGGGAATGCCTAGTTGGGTGGCGGCCATGTTGCGCCACACCTTGGCGCGCCCGCGCACCTTGGTCACCGGCGCAGCAACGGACCGGGGCAGCGATCCACGTAGTGGCGGCAGCCCGGCCGTGTCGGCGATTCCACGGTAAATGCCGCGCAGACCAATGGTTTTCGGTGCGGTCAGGTGGAACGTCTGGTCGTCGCGTCCGTCGGCGTGCATCAGGGCGACCAGCGCGTCGACGACGTAGTCGACCGGCACGATGTTGGTGCGGCCGGTGTCGGGCAGCATGATCGGGGTGAACCGGGGCAAGACGGCGAGCTTGGCGAGCACGCCGAAGAAGTAATACGGCCCGTCGATCTTGTCCATCTCGCCGGTGCGCGAATCACCCACCACCACCGCGGGGCGATAGATCCGATGACGCAGACCGGTCGCTTCGCGCACCAGCAGTTCGGCCTCGAACTTGGTCTGGTGATACGGGGTCGGCAGCTGCTGACCGACGTCGAAGTCGGACTCGGTGTATTCGCCGCGGAATTCTCCGGCCACCGCGATCGACGACACGTGATGCAGCGTCGCATCGAGCCGTCGCGCGAGTTCGATCACGGCGCGGGTGCCCTCGACGTTGGCGATGCGCTGATCGGCTTCGGGTGCGGTGATGTCGTAAATCGCCGCACAGTGCACCACCTGCTCGACGTTGCCCAGCTCGGCGATGGCCTCGTCGGTCAACCCGAGACCCGGCTCGGCTAAGTCGCCGACCAGCGGTTTTGCCCGTTCGCCCCACTGCTCGGCCAGGCGTTCGAACCGGCCCAGCGACGAGCGCCGAACCATGACCCACACCTCGGCGTCCGGATATTCGCCCAAAAGACGCGATACCACTCGGCGTCCAATAAACCCGGTACCGCCGGTAACGACATAGTGCATGCAACACATGGTGGCGGGTGGCACGTCGCACGTCAACGCAGTGTGACGCGATCGTGCAGCGCGGCTGGTCGCCTACCGGGAAGTAACCGCCGCGTCGGCCTCATCCGGGTCGTCCCACAGCAGTAACTGACGTACCGCCGGACGTGAGCCGTACGGCTGAAGCATTTGACTGGCGGGCCGCGGGCGCACCCGCTGCGGCCACCAGAACCAGCGCCCGAGCAGGACGGCAATCGAGGGCGTCATGAAGGAGCGGACGATCAAGGTGTCAAACAGCAGGCCGAGGCCGATGGTGGTGCCGATCTGGCCGAGCGTCTGCAAACCGCTGAACACGAACCCGCACATAGTGACGGCGAACACCAGACCCGCCGCGGTCACCACCGATCCAGAGCCGGCTATCGCGCGGATGATGCCGGTCTTTAGTCCCGCGTGGATTTCTTCCTTGAACCGCGAAATCAGCAGCAGGTTGTAGTCGGAACCGACGGCCAAAAGCAGGATGACGGCCAAAGCCAATACGACCCAATACAATTCGATACCCAGTATGTACTGCCACAGCAGCACTGAGAGCCCGAACGACGCACCCAGCGACAGTGCCACGGTGCCCACGATGACGATCGCGGCGACCAGGCTGCGGGTGATGATCATCATGATCAACAGAATCAGGCTCAGCGAGGCGATGGCGACGATCAGCAAGTCGTAATTCGCCATGTCCTGGATGTCTTTGTAGGTCGACGCGGTCCCGCCGAGATAGAAGGCGGAGGTCGCCAGCGGAGTGTTCTTCACGGCCTCGTGTGCGGCGAGCTTGATCGGTTCGACGTGGGAGATGGCGGCGGGCTCTGCCGGGTCGCCTTCGTGGATGATGATCATGCGAGCCGCTTTGCCGTCGGGTGAAAGAAACAGCTTCAGGCCGCGTTTGAAATCGGGATTGCTGAACACCTCCGGCGGCAGGTAGAACAGGTCATCGTTCTTGGCTTTGTCGAAAGCTTGCCCCAGTGCGGCCGGATTGTCGTTCGCGGTGCCCGACTGATTGGCGATCCCCGAGTTGGTGGCGAAATTTTTCAACACCAGTTCTTGGTTGACTTCTTGGCTGGCGATCTGGGGTGGTATCAGTCCCACCAGTTGCGGTTGGATCGCGTCGAGCTTGTCCAGGCTTGTGGTCAGGTCTTCGAACTTTTCGGTGAGCTGATCGATGCTGTCGAGTGCTTCAAACGTGTTTCGGAAGGCGAAGCACGCGGGGATGTCGTAGCAGTGCTTTTCCCAGTAGAAATAGCTGTGGATCGGTCTGAAGAAGTCATCGAAATTCGCGAGCTTGTCTCGCACTTCGGAAATGATTGCCAGGGTTTCGTGGAATTTCCGGGTCTCGTCGTGAGTGGCGGCGGCGAGTTGCTGTTGCAGGGCGTACTGCTGTTGCAAGATACCGATCGTTTTACTCAACTCAGCTGACTGCCTTAGTAAGTCGCGTGCACGATCCAGTTGGTACTTGAGATTTTGAACCTGGCCGACGCTTTGCTGGCTGATCTGAAACGCGATCGAGCTGTGGTCGAGCGGAGCTCCCAGCGGCCGGGTGATGGACTGCACCTGAGCGATCCCGGGGATGTGGACCACATTTTTGGCCACCTTGTCCAGGACGAGCATGTCAGCCGGATTGCGCAAGTCGTGGTCGGCCTCGATCATCAGCAGTTCGGGCTCCAACCGGGCCCGCGAGAAGTGCCGCTCGGCGGCCGTGTATCCGACATTGGCTGCAGCGGTGGACGGCAGATAGGGCCGGGTGTCGTAACTGGTCTTGTAGCCGGGCAGGGTGAGCAGGCCGATGAGGGCAACGGCGGTCGCGACGACGAGAATCGGTGCGGGCCAACGGACTATAGCGGTGCCGATTCGACGCCAGCCCCGTGTCTGTAGCACTCGCTTCGGGTCGAAGAGACGGAAGTGGCTGGCGATGGTCAGCACGGCCGGGCCCAGCGTGAGCGAGGCCAGCAGCGCGACCAGGATGCCGATCGCAGCGGGCAAGCCCAGGCTTTGGAAGTAGGGCAGCCGGGTGAAACTGAGGCACGCCACTGCGCTGGCGACCGTCAGGCCCGAGCCGAGTACAACATGAGCGGTGCCGCGGTACATCGTGTAGAAGGCGGCTTCCCGCTCTTCGCCGGCCGCGCGCGCTTCGTGATAGCGGCCGACGAAGAAGATCGCATAGTCAGTGCCCGCCGCGATGACCAGCAGCGTGAGCAAGTTGGTCGCATACGTCGACAGCCCCAGAATCCCGGAATTGCCGAGGAAGGCAACGAATCCCCGCGCTGCGGCCATCTCGATCAGCACGGTCGCCAGGACCAGGAGCGTGGTGACGAACGACCGGTAGACGAAGAACAACATCACCGCGATCACCCCGACGGTGAGTGCGGTGACTTTGCTGGAGCCTTTGCTGCCCTCGGTGAACTGATCGGCGATGAGCGGTGCCGCGCCGGTGACATAGGCCTTGACGCCCTTCGGCGGCTGCATGTGGTCGACGATGCCGCGGACCGCATCGACCGACTCATTGGCTTTTGCCTCGCCTTGGTTTCCGGCCAGGAACAGCTGGACGTATGCCGCCTTGCCATCGCTGCTCTGCGAGCCCGCCGCGGTCAGCGTGTCACCCCAGAAGTCCTGCACGTGCTGGACGTGCTTGGTGTCTTGTTCGAGCTTGTGGATCAATGCGTCATAGAACTTGTGAGCGTCGGCACCGAGTGGCTTATCGCCTTCCAGCACGATCATGGCCGAACTGTCGGTGTCGAACTCGTGGAACACCTTGCCGATGTGTTTGAACGCCTGATACGAGGGCGCATCAGCAGAGCTGAGGCCGACGTTGTGCAGCCTGCCGACCTCTTCCAGTTGCGGCACAAGGATATTCGGCACCGCTGCCAAGGCCAGCCAGAACAACAGGATGGGCACCGCAAGGCGGCGAATGGTATGCGCGATACGGGAACGCCGAGTGCTCTGATCGCTCATCCGGACTTGTCCAAGCAGAACGTGTACGCGTTCAATTCGTTGACGGTCCTTTCGTCTTTGACGACGCCGTTGACAGTGATGCGGCAACTCAACGTGTTGCCGTTGCCTTGAGCGACCACGTTGGCGATGACGGCGGGATCGGTGGTGGTGATCGTGTACGACCACGGCAACGGGGCATTGTCGACTCGTTGCGGCGCGGCATGGACGTCTTGGTAATTGATGGTCGCGGTGGTCCCCGGATCGCCGAAGACCTCATAGATCACTTGCTTGGGATTGAAGGGAACGATCTCGTTGGAGACACCGCTGGCCTGTGACGCATTTTTGTGCGAACCGAAGGCGCCGTGCAGGCGATATACGGCGAACCCGGCCAGCGCGACCACCACGGCGGTGACCAGAATCATCCAGCGCCGTCTGACCAGGCTGGTCAACGAAATACCTTTCACCCATCGACCTTTCGATCGTTGCATCGGGTCAGGCTGGGGATGACGACCTCGTCGACGAGAGCTTTTACGGTCTGCCGGGTCGGCGGCCGGCCGGGAAAGATGGACCGGAAGATCAGATAGTGCGGCAGCAGATCCCAGAGTTCGTCATTGACGGCGGCTCGGTCGATTTCACCGCGGTCGACGGCCTGCGCAATGATGTGGTTGACCAATGCCTTCCGCTGCTCGATGAACTGGTGCTTAATCACGTCGTTGAGTGCGGGGTTGCGCGACACCTCGACGAGCACAGCGCGAATGGTGCCGGCGTGCTGCTGGCCCTGTCGGCAGATCAGCTCTCCCATATGCAGCAAGTCACCCCTGAGCGTGCCCGTTTCGGGTGGTACGGCGACCTGGCGGATGCCCTCGATGAACGCGGCCAAAACCAATTCCGCTTTCGACGGCCAGCGCCGGTACACGGTGGCCTTGCTGGCGCGGGCCTTGGCCGCGACGGCGTCGACCGTCAAGCGGTCATAGCCGTGTTCTTGCAGGAGCTGCAACGTCACCGCAAGCAGCTCGGTCTCCCGCGGCGACCACGATGACGGTTCCGCCGCGCGATCGGCAGTCTGGGTCACAGCGCTCACCCTAGAACCGCCAGACAGTACTGTCCAGTACCGTACCGTCGGATCTTGTTCAGCTCAGTAGCTGAAGTCGCGAATGCCGTCCCAGTCCACCAACGTCCATCCCGTCGTCGGGCTGCCGGTAACCACTACGCGGCCGAGGTTCGGCAGCGGGTGGCTGGTCGCCAGGCTGTCCTTGGGGTTTTTGACGTTCATCAACGTCCAGTACATGATCGCCTCGGCGTGCGAGAACGCGACCGGTTTGGTGTTACCGCTGTCGTAGATCTTTTGGACGGCGGCGGTGAAATGGTCGTTGAATTCAGTACCGCTGATCGAGCCGGGGATGGCGTCTTTGAGGTCGCCGTTCAGCCAATCCGCCGGGGCGAGCAGGTACGTCAGGTCGGATCGCTTGGTCGTGGTGTTGTTGTACCAGCCGGCGTTGATTTCCCGCAGGCCAGGCAGGACTTTGACCTGCTTACCGAGCGCGTGGGCCAGTGGCTCAGCGGTCTGCTCGGCACGGGCCATGTCGGAGGCATAGATGCCGTCGAAGTTGTTGCGGGATAGCTGGTGGGCCAGCTGCTCGGCCTGCGCCTGGCCTTCCTCGGTGAGACCCGGACCGGGAATGTCGGTGTTGATGATGTTGGCGGCGTTGCTCTGGGACTCGGCATGCCGGATGAAGGTCAGCGTGATGCTGCGCGCCTGCGGGGATCCCGAACATGCGCCGACGGTTATCGCCACGACGAGCGTGACTAGTGCTGCAGCAGCCTTGTGGATCACGGTGCGGTTGCGCATGGCGATAGCCTGCCTTGTCGACGGCTTCGGTGTGGTGGGTTTGCATAGGTTCGCCATGGTTAGCCGTATGAAACTGACCGAGAGGAGACCCACATGGCGATTGACCCGAAGGCCGTCGGTGCAACAACCGAGCCGATGCTGTTCGAATGGACCGACCGGGACACTTTGCTTTACGCGCTCGGTGTCGGCGCCGGAACCGAGGATTTGTCCTTCACCACGGAAAACAGCC
>Ga0335075_10002169_pt1 | contig 31802 bp, 27 predicted proteins | sample Lox_Sample_24_FD_206723 | JGI IMG/M metagenome (GOLD analysis project Ga0335075, IMG submission 206723) | Soil microbial communities from Loxahatchee National Wildlife Refuge, Florida, United States - Lox_Sample_2.4 | ecosystem: Environmental > Terrestrial > Soil > Wetlands | place: USA...
GCACCGGCCATGGCGGCGCGGAAACCCGCGAGGTCGAGTGGCAGCTCACGGCCCCCGATCTGGGGGTGGTCCGGCGGTGGCTCGACCAGCATCCCCGCCTGGAACGCCTGAGCATCGAGCCGCTGCCCGCGCAGCAGCTGCACGACCGGTACCTCGACACCGAGGACTGGCGGCTCTTTCGCGCGGGATTCGCGCTCCGGCTACGTAAAGAGGCCGGCCGCGTCGAGGCGACTTTGAAGGGCCTCTACTCCGCGCGCGATGAGGTCGCCGACCGGAGGGAGATCACGGAGCGCCTGCCTGGGAATGGGGTCAAAGCCCTGGCCCAGGCCACCGGTCCCGTCGCCACTCGCGTTCGTGACGTCGCAGGCGTCATGCGGCTTCGCCCGCTCTTCGAGGTCCGGACCTCGCGGCAGCGGTTCCTCGTCCGAAACCGCGATCCCGATGCGGACGTCGGCGAGATCGCCCTCGATGAGGCGCGATTCACCCGCGGCGGTGGGCGCCGGCGGCCGATGCTTCTCACGCGTGTGGAGCTCGAAGCGATCGGCCACGATTCGGCCCCGCTCGAGCGGCTCGTCAATCGAATGCGCACCGAATGCGGCCTCTCCCGGGCGAGCGAGAACAAGTTCGCCGTCGGCCTGCGGTCGGCCTCTCTGGAGCCGCCGCGGGCAGCGGTGCACGGGGGGGACGCGGAACCGCCCGCGGCCGTCATGGACACCTCGACCCGCGCCGGCGACTTCGCGGCGGCGGCGCTTCGCAGGCTCCATCAGGAGTGGCAGGCCAACGAGCCTCCGGCGCGGCTCGGCGAGGGTTCCGAGCCGCTTCACAGGTTGCGCATCACGGCGCGCCGCATGGAGACCATCCTCAGCTTCTTTTGCGCCTGCCTGCCTCCAGGCCTGAGGAAGAGCCGAGACACGCTCAAGGGTCTGCTCGACGCGCTCGGAGCCGTCCGGGACGCGGATATCCGCCTGGAAGCGGCAAGCGCCTTCCGCGGCAGCCTCCCCGAAGGCGATCGCAGAGGGCTCGATCCGCTGCTGCGACACCTGCAGTCTGAAAGAGCGCAGGCACGGTCCCTCATGCTGCGCGCTCTGGATGCGCCGCGCGCGCGGGAATGGCTCGACACCCTGCCCGAGCAGCTTGCCAGGACGACCTCCGCGGCGATGCTGGTATCCGCTTCCTCTCGGCATGCCGCCGCATTGACCGTCGTGCCGGATCTGATCCGCACGCGCTACCGCAAGTTGCGCAAGTCCGCCCGCCGGCTCGCGGCCGGATCCTCCATGACGGAGTTCCACGAAGTGCGGGTGCGGGCCAAGAAACTGCGCTACGCCCTGGAGGTGGCCGCACCGACATATGCGAAACCGGCCGCCAGGATGCTCGCGGCACTCAACAAACTACAGGGCAGGCTCGGCGCGCAACATGACTCCGACACGATTGCGCGTCACCTGACACAACTCGCAAGCGAGGCGCCGCCGGGTTTCACCGCCGCGACGCTCTTCCTGATGGGCAGAATGGCGGAAGCGCATGGGCGGCGGGCCGCGCGCATGGGCGCCAGGAGCCGGAGGCCCTGGCGTAAGCTGCGCGGGCGGCGATGGAAAGCCCTGCGCGCGCGCATGCAGGAGTTGCGCGATGGCGCTGCGGCAACCAGTGAGCCTGCCGCCCGCGCCCCCCGCAATCACGGGAAAGTCAGCGTAGCCGTTGGCGCGTGGGCGTTCCCCGAAGCGACCCGGCACTGACCATGGAACTGCTCATTCTCCGCCACGCCATCGCCTTCCCGCGGGACGCGAAACGCTGGGCCGACGACGCCACCCGCCCGCTGACGCTGGAGGGAGCGAAGCGCGCGCGGCGCGCCGCCCTGGGTGTGAAGCGCATCGCGAAACGGCCGGGCCTGGTCCTCACCAGCCCCCTGGTGCGGGCGCGCGACACCGCGGCGGCCTTTGCGCAGGCCGCGCGCTGGCCCAAAGCGGTGGAATGCGTGGCGCTGTCGCCCGGAGGATCCCCCGACGACGTGTTGGAGGCGCTGCGGCGCCAGGGCGGCAAGGCCGAATGCGTTGCCGTCGTCGGCCACCAGCCTCACCTGGGCCGGCTGCTCGCGCTCTGCCTGCGCGGCGATCCGCGCGCCGAGGCCTTCGAGCTCAAGAAGAGCGCGGTCGCATGCCTGCAGTTCGAAGGCACCCCCCGCGCCGGCCAGGGCGTCCTCCAATGGTCCCTGCCGCCGCGAATCCTTCGAAAGCTGTGACGTCCCAAGGCGGCTAATGCGCGCCGGCTGCGGCTTCCTTGCCCGCGGCGCCGCCCATCGCCGGACGCGCCAGCCAGACGACGCCCGCCAGCACCACGAAGAGAAATCCCGACACGTAGAAGATGTCGTTGGCGGACAGCATGTATGACTGGACGTCGACCAGATTGTTGAGCAGTGCGTAGCCCTGTCGGCTGGTCAGGCCGCCGGCGTGCAGTTGCGCCAGCGCCTGCGTCATCGCGGCATTCGAGCTCGTCAGACGCTCGACCAGCTGCTCGTGGTGCAGCGTCGCGCGCCGGTCCCAGAGGGTCGTCGTGATCGAGGTCGCGAACGAGCCGGCGGTGATGCGCGCGAAGTTCATGAGGCCGGAGGCAGCGGGAATGCGCTCCGGGGCAAGGCCCGAGAAGCCGAGCGTCAGCAGTGGAACGAAGAAAGTGGCCAGCGCCGCTCCCTGGATCAGGGTCGGGACCAGCAGGGTGCGGATGTCCGCTTCCGTGTTGAACCACGAGCGCATGAACATCACCAGCCCGAAGACCAGGAACGAGGTGGTCACGATCCAGCGCGGATCGATGCGCGAGAGGTTCCGGCCGACGAGCGGCATCAGCAGGATCGCGAGCACGCCCACCGGCGCCAGCACGACGCCCGCGAGCGTGGCGGTGTATCCCATGTACTGCTGCAGCCACAGCGGCAGCAGCACGACGTTGCCGAAATAAAGGCCGTAACCGACCAGCATCGACACCGTGCTCACGGAGAAATTCCGGCCGCGGAAAAGGCTCAGATCCACGATCGGATGCTCGTCGGTCAGCTCCCAGACGAGAAAGACCGCAAATCCCACCACCGCGATGATGGCCAGTGTCACGATGAGCGGCGAGTTGAACCAGTCGAGATTCTTGCCCTTGTCGAGCAGGATCTGCATCGCGCCGACCCAGAGGACGAGCAGCCCCAGGCCCACCTTGTCGATGGGCAGGCGGGCGGTCGGCGTCTCGCGGCGCCGGTAGATCGCCCAGGTCACGATGACCGCGGCGATGCCGATCGGGATGTTGATGTAGAAGATCCAGGGCCAGGAGATGTTGTCGGTGATCCAGCCGCCGAGCACCGGTCCGACCACCGGCGCCACCAGCGTGGTCATCGACCACACGGTGAGCGCGGCGCCCGCCTTGGCCTTGGGATAGCTCGCCAGCAGCAGCGACTGCGAGAGCGGAATCATCGGGCCCGCCACCAGTCCCTGCAGCGCCCGGAACGCCACCAGCATGCCGATCGAGGGCGCCAGGCCGCAGAGGAACGAAGCCAGTACGAAGAGCAGCGTCGAGGCGGTGAAGAGGCGCACCTGCCCGAGGCGGCGCGTCAGCCAGCCGGTGAGGGGCATGGAGATCGCGTTGGCAACTGCGAACGAGGTGATGACCCACGTCCCCTGATCCGGCGATACACCGAGGTCGCCCGCAATGGACGGGATCGCCACGTTGGCAATCGACGTGTCGAGCACGTTCATGAAGGTCGCGAGCGAGAGCGCGATCGTGCCCAGGAACAGCGTGGTGCCCTTGAGACTCTCGAGCTGCGGCGGCGCGGCCGGCGGAGGCGCCGGCGCAGCCCCAGCGGGGGCAAGCGCGGGCTGCGACGGCGGTTGCCGTCCTTCCTTGATGACTGCGCTCATGTTGTCTCCGCTTGGCGTGAAGGCCCGCGAGGCCGCCGCGCTATTCGCTCAGCGAGACAGGCAGCTCGGGCGATGCGGCAGGCCGCGCGAGGACCGTCGAGCCGGCACCCACACGAGCCGCGAGACGGTGCGAGGCGTTCGAACGCTCCGCACCCGGCTCGTTCGCTGCAATGATCTGGTGCACCGCCTCGTCGGCCTGCGCCGCGACTGACTGGAACACGTCCGTCGAGTAGTCGTGGTCGTTGGTCGCGACCTGGGGCAAACGCTGCCCGCTGTCGTCATGCACGTTGACATAGGCCTTCATGGACAATCCGATCTGTAGCGGGTGCTGCGCCAGCTCCCGCGGGTCGAGCGCGACGCGCACCGGAACCCGCTGCACGATCTTGATCCAGTTGCCGGTGGCGTTCTGGGGCGGCAGCAGCGCGAAGGCCGAGCCGGTTCCCGCGCCGAATCCGACGACCCGGCCGTGGAATACCACGCCGCTGCCGTAGAGATCCGACGTCAGGCTGACCGGCTGCCCGACGCGCATGTCATCGAGCTGCGATTCCTTGAAGTTGGCATCGACCCACACCTGGCTCAGCGGCACCACGGCCATCAGAGGCGTTCCGGGGCTGACACGCTGCCCGAGCTGCACGTCGCGCCGGGCGACGAAGCCCGACACCGGCGCCGGCAGAACCGTGCGCGCGTAGTTGAGGTAGGCCGCATGGACGGCCGCCGCCGCGTCGCGAACCGCCGGATTGCTCTCGATGGTGGTGCCGTCGACCCAGGCGCGATTGGCCGCCAGCTGCTGCTCCGCGGCCGCCAACCCCGCCTGCGCCGCCTTCACGGCGTCATCGGCGTGCTGCAGCTCCTCCTCGGAGATCGCGCCGCTGCGCTGCAGCCGCGCACGGCGGGCGTAGTCACTCTGCGCCTTGGCGAGATCCGTGCGGTGGAACTGCACGTTGGCCTGCAGCGCCGAGGTGGTCGCGAAGAGATTGCGCACCTGACGCACCGTGCGGGCGAGCTGCGCCTCGGACTCCTGCAGCGTCACCTTGGCGTCCTCGGGATCCAGCCGCACCAGCGTCTGCCCGGCCTTGACGAACTGAGTGTTGTCCGCGCCGATCCCGACCACGGTTCCGGAGATTCGCGGAGTGATCTGCACGACGTTGCCGCTGACATAGGCGTCATCCGTGTACGCCGAGTAGCGCAGGTCGCGATCCCAATACACGCCCCAGCCGGCGGCGATGACGAGGAAGCCGCCGAGAATCAGCGTGAGCCACCGGACCCTGGGGCTCTTCCAGGCCGCGGGCTTTGCAGTGTCGTTGCGAGTCGTCATGTCTCAGTCTCCCAGTCAGTCTCTCTGCCTTGGCTGACAATGCCTAGGCAGACTTATTCGGCAAAAAAATCGGTCGCCATCCTCAGGCAGCGTTCTCCATCATTCGCCCGAGCAGACCCTCGAGCTGGCGCGCATCGGCGCGGCTGAACCCACGCAGGAAGCGGTTCTGAATCGCCATCGAGATCTCACGCAGGCGCGGATACGCGGCACGCCCCTGCTCCGTCATCTCGAGATACACCAGCCGGCGATCCTGCGGGCAGCGGGCCCGGCGGATGAGCCCCTTGCTCTCCAGGCGGTCGATCATCCGGGTCATCGCTCCCGCGTCGTAGGACATCTCCTTGCACAGATCGGAAGCGGACTTCTTGCGCTCCGCCGCCGCCAGCCGGCACATCACCACGAACTGCGCGGCCGTCACGCCGATATCCGCCACGTGCCTGTCCGCCGTCAGCTCCCGATCCAGCGCCGCCAGCATCTCCGTGCGCACCTGGCCCAAGAGGTGAGCCACACTCCTGCTCGGCTCGTAGTTGTCGCTGTCGTAGATGGTCACCAAGATGGCTCTCCGAGAAAATCTCCCTGAAGGGAGATGGCGCCACTTTACTTGCCTAGGCTGTCTTTGTCAAGGCTTCCATTGCTCCGGCAGCTTGTTGCCGCGGCCGGCCGGAACTGGAATTTTACATATCATCGCTCTGCTCACGCTGAAGAGAACGGGCGGACAGCTTCGCCTGCGCAGGTACTCAACTTGCTGCCCCGTCGGCATCAGGGATCGGGGAGCATGACGAACCATGAGCAAGAAATTCCTCTGCCCGCTCGCAATTCTCGCCGCGACCGGCTTTCTCGGCATTCAAACGGCTTGCGCCGCCGTCATTACGATCCTCGACGCGACACAGGGCTGGATCGAAAGCGACGGCCACAACAACAGCACGTTTCCCAACAATAACTACATCGTTGGAAACTGCGACAATACGGACTGTGGCAATGGAGGCGGATACCGCGACTTCTTCGGTTTCGCCATCCCCGATCTGAGCGGTCAAACTGTCACGTCGGCCGTACTGGCGATATATACGTCCGGCACCAGCTTGGACCAGTCGCCCTCCCTGACGGTCGGCTTCGCGTCCCTGGCTGCCGTTCCGGCCAGTTATGCGGCACTCGGCACAGGCACCCCATACGGCTCCTTCACCTACACGAGCCTCAACGCCCTGCAGACTGAGGACATTCCGCTCGATGACGCGGCCCTCAGCGCGATCGAGAGTGACCAGGGAAGCCTCTTCTTCCTGGGAGGTCGCGTGACATCGCCGGTTTCGTTCGGCGGTACCGAGCCCGATCAATGGGTTTACGGATCCACCATCATGCAGCAGCAGCTGATTCTGACGACAGGGAGCCGGGGCGGCGTGCCGGAGCCGGGTACGTTGGCGCTGTTCGCCGCGGCACTTACCGGATTCGGGATCATACGGACGCGCCGACAGGGGGCAGCGCGAGGCGTCTAGCGGATATCGGGGTGAGAGGATTTGAACCTCCGACCCCCTGCGCCCAAGGCAGGTGCGCTACCAGGCTGCGCTACACCCCGACTGAAGAACTGCTGGTAAGAGACCGCTTCCGCACCCTGGCTGCTCCCTGCCCCGAGCCGAGGGCATGATATGCGAGAATGCCCGCCCCTCAAAGGGCTGGAACTCCACTCGCAATGACAGCGCAGCTGATCGACGGCCGCAGGCTCGCGGCCGAGGTCAAAAACCAGGTCCGCGGCAAGATAGAGGCCGCCCTTGCGCACGGCGCCGGCCGTCGGCCCGCGCTCGCCGTGATCAAGGTCGGCAGCGACCCGGCCTCGGAGGTCTACGTCCGCAATAAGCGTCGCGCCTGCGACGAGGTCGGCATCCGCTCCGTCGCGCACGACCTGGCCGCCTCGACCTCGGAGATCGTGCTCCTCTCCCTCGTCGCCGACCTCAACCGCGACCCGGAGATCGACGGCATCCTGGTGCAGCTGCCGCTGCCCGCCCAGATCCAGCAGACCTCCATCATAGAGCGCATCGATCCCTCGAAGGACGTCGACGGCTTCCATCCCTACAACGTCGGCCGCCTCGCCCAACGCATCCCGGTGATGCGGCCCTGCACTCCCTACGGCGTCATCAAGCTGCTCGAGAACATCGGCGCCCCATTCAAGGGACAGCATGCCGTCGTCATTGGTGCTTCCAACATCGTCGGCAGGCCGATGTCGCTGGAGCTGCTGCTCATGGGCGCTACGACGACGGTCTGTCATCGCTTCACGACGGATCTCGAGAGATACGTGCGCCAGGCCGATATCCTGGTGGTCGCGGCCGGCAAGCCGGGGCTCGTCCCCGGCGAGTGGATCCAGCCGGGCGCCATCGTGGTCGATGTCGGCATGAACCGCCTCGAGAACGGGCATCTCGTGGGTGATGTGCAGTTCGAGGCCGCCCGGGAGCGGGCCGGCTGGATCACGCCGGTGCCGGGCGGCGTCGGGCCGATGACGGTGGCGATGCTCATGCACAATACGCTGGAAGCCTTTCAGCGCCGCCACGAGCGGCCGACCTGAGCCGCCGGACGCGGCAGCCGGCGGCAAGATTTTGCCGCTGCAAGGCCGCGTGTCACGGCGTTACAAACTGCAATAGCCAAAGGGAGGACGGCTGGCCACACTCCTCAGCGACCATCCCCACGTGAGGAGAGCACATGATCTCTGCAATCAGCGGGAACGGGACCCACCCCTACCCGCTCTACGGCGGCGCCAGCCCGGCAGCCGCGAGCACTTCGACTGCGGTTAGCGGCTCGAGTGCGTTTTCCTTGAGCCCCACGAGCGCTTCGAGCGCATCGGGCGCCGCGGCCACTTCGAGCGCTGCAGGTACGACGACCATCCCGAGCGCGCTGGCTGCTGCTCTGAGCAGCGCGGCCGCGACGGCCGCGAGCACCACCGCAGCCGCCACCAACACCGCTTCCCAGACGGCCGCGGCCGGTCAGGCCCATCACGGGCACCACGGCCACCGTGGAGCGGGCGGCGGCTCGAGCGCGATGTCGATGTTCCTGCAGAACCAGTCGAGCGAGGCCAGCTCGGGCACGTCGGCGCTGAACGCCTACGCCTAGTTGTCCATGAACGAACGCTCACCCCGAATCATGAAGCGGCGCGAGCCGGTCGCAGGCACAGGGAGGTGCCCCGCCGCCGCAGGTGGCGGAGGCGGCGGGCAAAAACCGCGCTTTTGCTCGCCGCCACGCTGGGCCGGGCAGGAGCCCGGATCCAGCGTTTCACATTAGAGCGCGATCTACGCCCGCCGCCACTCCGTCCTGCCGTCAGGCCTGTCCTCGAGGATCACGCCGGCTTGGGCGAGCTCGTCGCGGATGCGGTCGGACTCGGCCCAGTTCTTCGCTTTGCGTGCCGCGGCGCGCTCCCCGATGCGCCGCTCGATCTCGGGCGCGGCGAGGGCTGCACTCGCGGCAGTCTTCGAGCCGGCCTGCGCCCCGAGCTTCGCTCCCAGGGAAAACCACTCCCTCGGCGTCACGGTCATGCCGAGCACGGCCGCCAGCGAGCGCAGCTCCGCGCCGAGTGCGGCCGCGCGCGCCTCATTGCCAGCGTCCTTCGCCGTGTTGATCTCGCGGGTCAGTGTCTGCAGCACCGCGATTGCCTCCGGCGTGTTGAAATCGTCGTCCATCACTTCCTGGAAGCGGGCGGTGTATCCGCAGCCGGGCGCCGTACCCGGCGGCGGCTCGCGCAGGTCCCGCAGGGCGGTCATGATCCGTCCCAGCGCCGCATCGGCCTGCTCGAGCTGCTCGAGCGAGTAGTTGATCGGCCCGCGGTAGTGGCTCGAGAGCAGGAAGTAGCGCAGCACCTCGGGATGGCGCACCGCCTTCGCCAGCACCTCGCGCACCGTGAAGAAGTTGCCGAGCGACTTCGACATCTTCTCGTTGTCGATGTTGACGAAGCCGTTGTGCATCCAGATCTCGGCGAAGCGGTCGCCGGTGGCCGCGCAGGTCTGGGCGATCTCGTTCTCGTGGTGCGGGAACTTCAGGTCGAGCCCGCCCCCGTGAATGTCGAAATGCGACCCGAGGAGCGCCACCGACATCGCGGAGCACTCGATGTGCCACCCCGGACGGCCCCTCCCCCAGGGCGAGTCCCAGTCCGGCTCCCCGGGCTTGGCGTGCTTCCACAGTACGAAATCGAGCGGGTCGCGCTTGGCTTCGTCGACCTCAACCCGTGCCCCGGCGCGCAGGTCCGCCAGGCGCTTGCCGGATAGGCGGCCGTAGCCGTCGAACTTCGCTACCGCATACATGACATCGCCGTTCGCAGCCACGTAGGCAAAGCCGCGCTCGATCAGCGTCCCGATCATGCCGATGATGGCCGGCAGGTACTGGGTGGCCCGCGGCTCATGATCCGGCCGCAGGATGCCGAGCGCGGCGCAGTCGTCGTGCATGTCGGCGATGACCCGCTCCGTCAGGGCGCCGATGGGCTCGCCGTTCTCGGCCGCCCGCCTGATGATCTTGTCGTCGATATCCGTGATGTTCTGTACGTAGGTGACCCGATAGCCGCGGTGCCGCAGGTACCGGTTGACCATGTCGAACGCGATCATCATGCGCGCGTGGCCGACGTGTATGAAGTCATACACCGTCATGCCGCAGACGTACATGCGGACCGCGCCCGGCGTGATGGGCTCGAGAAGCTGTTTCTCTCCGGTCAGCGAGTTGTAAATGCGGATCATGTCGTCCGGGTACGGGGGATGATTGATGCGGGTGTCAGGCAAAGCGCGCGAGCCGTGTCCGTGCCTCTCCCGCCGGCATTGCCTTCAGGAGCGGCGCGAGCTCCGGGCCGTGGCTCAGGCCCGTGAGCGCCAGGCGCAGGGGCATGTAGAGCTCCGCGCCCTTGCGGCCGGTAGCCGTCCGCACGGCCGAGGCGATCGCCGGCAAATCGTTGCCGCTCTGCGCAGCCGCCTGCGACGCGGCCGCGAAGTACTGGCCGCCCGCCCTGCGGACGATCTCCTCGCCCTCGGGCTCGAGCGCCGGCGGCGGCCCGAAGACGATCCGCGCCCACGGCCGCGCATCCTCCGGCAACACCACATTGGGCAGAATGGCGTCGACGAAGGCGCGCACGGCGGACTCGCCGAGCCCGGCGGGCAGCACCGGTGTCAGCCACGCGCGTGCCTCGTCGGCCGGGAGGCGATGCGCCGCCTCCTTCTGCCATACCCGCAGCTGCTGCGCATCGAAGTGCGCCGACGAGCGCCCAAGGTGGCCCGGGTCGAACGCGCGTGCCATGGCCTCGAGGTCGAGCAGGCCGTGCTCGCCGGACGAGTGGCCGAGGCGAAAAAGATGGTTGATCAGAGCCTCCGGCCGGTAGCCGCTGTCGCGATACTCGCGGACGCTCGTCGCACCGTGCCGCTTGGAGAGCGGCGCCCCGTCCGGACCCAGGATGAGCGACACGTGTCCGTAGCCTGGTGCGCGCAGTCCCAGCGCCTGCAGAATCAGCAGCTGCCGCGGCGTGTTGGCCAGATGATCCTCACCCCGGACCACCAGGGTGACGCCCATCGAGGCATCATCGACGGCATTGGAGAAAAAGAAGGCCGCGGTGCCGTCCGCGCGCCGCACGATGAAGTCCCCGATGTCATCCGACATGAAGCTCTGCGGGCCGTGGACCAGATCCGTGAACTCGATGCGCCGTCCGGCGGGAACGCGAAACCTCAGGGTGGCCGGGAGGCCCTGCGCCTGCCTGGCGCGCCGCTGCTCCGGCGACAGGTCGCGGCAGGTGCCCGCATAGCGCGGCGGCCGGCCCGAGCCGAGCTGGGCGCGGCGCGAGGCTTCCAGCTCGAGCGGCGTGCAGAAGCAGGGATACGCGGTCGCCTGCCGCTGCAGCGCCTCGAAAAAATGGCCATAAACCGCGGCGCGCCGCGACTGGCGGTAGGGTCCGCGGTCGTCCTCCCGGTCCGGTCCCGCATCCCAGTTCAGGCCGAGCCAGCGCAGGTCCTCCAGCACCACGGCCAGATGCCCCTCCTGGCTGCGCCGCGCGTCGGTGTCCTCGATGCGCAGCAGGAAGCGCCCGCCGCCGCGCCGCGCCAGCAGATAGTTGAAGAGCGCGGTGCGAGCGTTGCCCAGGTGCAATTCGCCCGTCGGGCTCGGCGCGAAGCGCGTCACCACGCCGCGGTCGAACCCTGCGGGAGCTGTGCTGTCCATTCCGGTCATGCGGCAATGGTACGGGGTTTGCCGCGGCAGCGACATCGCCCCGCCCGCGAGGCTCCGGCGCTGCTAAGATTCCCGTTTTAGACCTACGCGACGGAGACCAGATGCGCGCCCGGCACCGGACCCTGACATTGAGACTCGCCCTCGCCCTGGCGGCCGCCTGCGCTTGCCTCGTCTTCGTGCACCCGGCGGCGCGTGCCGACGATGCGGCCTCGTCGAATCCCGAGGTACGCGTCACGACGAACATGGGCTCCTTCGTGGTGGAGCTGTATCCGGACCGGGCACCGCTCACCGTGGCCGATTTCCTGCGCTACGTGCGCGAGGGCTTCTACACCAACACCCTGTTCCACCGCGTGGTCGCCAATTTCGTCATCCAGGGCGGCGGCCATGACGCCAACCCGCCCTACGATCTGAAGCCCACCTATCCGCCGGTCGACAACGAGTCGGGCAATGGCCTGCAGAACAAGCGCGGCGCCGTCGGCCTGGCCCGCGCCGCCGGCGCGCATACCGGCAATGCGCAGTTCTACGTCAACCTGGTCGACAACCCGGAGCTCGACCCCCTGCCGACACGCTGGGGCTACACGGTCTTCGGGCAGGTCGTGGAGGGAATGGACGTCGTCGACCGGATCGGAGTCGTACCGACGGGCTCTTTCGGGCCCTTCAAGTCCGATGCGCCGGTGAAGCCCGTCGTGATTCAGAGCATCACGCTCATCACCCCGCCGGGGCTGACGACACCGCCGGCCGCTCCGGCGTCGGCAGCTTCGCCCGCGGAAACACCGCCTTCAGGCACCGCGTCGCCGGGAACCGCGCCGGCGACCCCGCCGGCGCGGCCGGCAAGCCCCGGCTCCTCGACACCGGCCCCCTCGGCCGCGAAGCCGGCCAGCCCGCCGCCGGGCGCGACGCAACCGAAGTCGCAGTCAAAAGAGGCCGACCAGCCGGACGACGGCGGTTGAGATGACGCCGGTGTCGGACCCCGCGGCGGCGCGGGCTCCGGGGGCGACGCCCGCGCGCTACCTGTTCGTTTCCGACGTCCATCTCGATGCCTCGGCCCCGGAGGCGCAGCGGCAGTTCCTCGAGTTCCTGCGTACGCAGGTTGCCGCTCCCACGGCGGCCCGCGCCCTCTACATCCTGGGCGATCTGTTCGAGAGTTGGGTGGGGGACGACGATGCCGGAGGCGAAAGATCCGCCGTGCTGTCCGCGTTGGGAGCGCTCACGGCCCGCGGCGTTGCCTGCTTCCTGCTGCACGGCAACCGCGATTTCCTCATTGGCGGGGAGTTCTGCCGCCGGACCGGATGCCAGCTGTTACCCGACCCCGTGGTCGCGCAGATCGACGGCGAGAGGGTGTTGCTGACGCACGGCGATGCGCTCTGCACGGACGACCACGCCTATCAGGAGTTGCGCACCATCGTCAGGACACACGGCTGGCAACGCCGATTCCTGGCTCTGCCGCTGGCGGACCGGCAGATGCTGGCCAACGAGGCGCGCGCCGGCAGCCGCGCGCATACGGCGCGCACCATCCCGAAGATCATGGACGTCAATCCCGCGGCGGTGACTGCGGCCTTCGAGGCTGCGCAGGTCCGTCGAATCATTCACGGCCACACGCACAGGCCCGCGTTTCACGATGCGCTGGTTGCGGGCCACCCCGTCCAGCGCATCGTGCTGGGAGCCTGGTATGAGCAGGGCAGCTATCTGGCGTACGAGAACGGGCGCTACGACTTGCGGTCGCTGCCCCGCTGACCGCTCACTGCGGCGGCTGGCCTCCGGGAGGCGGCGGCGCATCCATCCGGTGGTCCGGGTGCGGGCGCCACATGCCCATCGGCCCATCCATGCCCCCGCGCATGCCCATGCGGCCGCGCATCCCCATCGGACCGCCCATCATGAAGCGGTGCCGGTGCGGCATCAGGAGCTTCAACTTCTTCATCTGGGTGGGGCTCAACACCTGACCCAGCTTCGTCAGGGTCTCGGTATGTGCCGCACGCCGCGCCTGCATGGCCTGTTTCATGGCCTGCTGCATCTCGGTCCGCTGGGTCGCCAGGATGCCCTGCACCTGTTGCTTCTGGGCGGGAGTCATGTCGAGCAGCACCGACAGGCGATCCAACCGCCTCTGCTCCATTTCGGCCCGCTTCGCCTTCCATTTCTGCTCCCACTGCTGGCGCTTGGCCTGCCAGTCGGCGTGCGAAGTGGAGGGAGGCGATTGGGCAAACGCGGTCCCGGCGGCACAGAGCACCGCGGCCAGGACAACGACACTACGTCTAATCATCGATCGTACCCCACTATGGGCTCACTGCCCGGGGACACTGTAGCGATGGGCGCCCGGGGACGCCGTAAACAATCTTTAAACTGCCTCAGGAACGGTCAAGTCAGCTCAACGGCGCCGGGGTAGGGTGAGCCGCGCCTCCAGCCCCCCCTCAGGGCGATTCAGGAGGACCAGGGAGCCGCCATGGGTCTGCGCCACATCGCGGGCGATGCTGAGGCCGAGGCCCGTGCCCCCGGTGTCCCGGTTGCGCGAGGACTCCAGCCGATAGAAGGGCTCGAAAACCTTCTCCAGCTCCTCCGGAGGAATGCCCGGCCCCTCGTCGCAGACACTGATTTCGAGCTGACCCCCATCCCGCACCAGGATGCGCGCGCGGTTGCCGAACTTGACGGCGTTGGCGATGAGGTTGGTGAGGCAGCGCTTCAACGCCTGCGGCTTGCCCGAAATCGGACTCGGCGCGCGCCCCTCCAGGGTCACCTCCTCGCCCATCTCGACGAACTCCCCGCGCACGGTCTCGAGCAGCAGGTTGATGTCGACGGGCTCCGGCGCCTCGTCGTCGTCGAGGCCGCGAAAGAGCGCCAGCGCGCCGCGCACCATGCTCTCCATCTCATCGAGCTCGCGGCCGAAGCGCGCCTGCAGCGCCGGATCCTCGATCTGCGTCTCGACCTGCAGGCGCAGCCGCGTCAGGGGCGTCTTGAGGTCGTGCGACATGGCCGCGAGCACGCGCGTGCGGCTGTCGAGATAGCGGTGCAACCGGTCCTGCATGGTGTTGAAGGCGCGCGCCGCGCGGCGCAGCTCCCTTGCGCCTTCCTCTTCCAGCTTCGGCTGGCGGATGCTGCGTCCGAGATTGTCGGCCGCCAGCGCGAGCCGCGACAACGGGCGCGTGATGCCGAGCGCAACGACATACAGCGCGATGACGAGCACCACCACCAGCAGAATCAGATTGAGCATCAGGCTCGGCGGCAACGGCGTTCCGGGGGAGACGCGTGTCACTCGATAGACGAGCGTCGAGCTGTCCGGCAAACGGACGTCCACGTCGTACGACTCCGTCGGCCGCTGCTCCGGCAGCCCGAAGAACGGCGACGGAATCGGGATGACGCTCGCCGCCGGCGCGACGGCCGGATGCACTTCGATCCGATAGGCGTTCCCGAGCTCAGCACGCAACTGCTGCGTCAAAACTCCCTGCACGTCCGAGACGAACGGCATCTGGATGAAGATGCGCGGCCAGAACTGACTCTGCTCCGGCGGATGCCGCCCGCGCACCATGAGGCGCCTTCCCGGCGGCGGTGCGGGCGGCGGCCCGTCGCGCCGCGGCGCCCCCACCTCCAGCGGCGGCACGAGCAACGGCCCCTCGCCGAAGCCTTCCTGCCGGCCGCGATCCCGCGCACCCCGCTCCCGCGGCCCCATCCGCAGGGACAGCCTCCCCGCCTGCGCCTTGAGCGTCGCGACCGTCGTTGCACGCTGCTCGGTTGGAAGTTGCTCGAGGAGCAGCGTGATCTCGGTGATCCGCCGCGACCACTCCCGTACGCTGCTGTCGACGACGAATCGCTCGCGGTCACGCGCAAACAGGTACAGGCTCGCCGCCTGGGCCAGCACGACGGCGATGACCAGCGCCGCGATCAGGCGGCCGAACAGGGACTGCGGCCAGAGTGACGGGCGCATGGCGCGATCCGCGGTCCGCTCAGGCGGTCTCGACGGGCACGCCGATCACGTATCCCTCGCCGTAGATGGTCTTGATGATCTGCGGCGCCCGCGCATCGTCACCCAGGAGCTGCCGCAGCCGGCTGACCCGCACGTCGATGCTGCGATCGAAGGGATCGGCCTCGCGGCCGCGCAACAGCTCCGTCAGCTGCGCCCGCGACAGCACGCGGTTGCCGGCGGAAAGCAACACGGCGAGCAGGCGGTATTCCGCGCCGCTGAGGGAGACGTCCTTGCCGGCCGCGTCCGTCAGCGTGCGTCTCGTCGTGTCGAGCCGCCAGCCGCCGAACGTAAACCCGCGGACCAACTGCGGGTTGGGATCCCGGGGCGCATGCGCGGCGCGGCGCAGCACCGCGCGAATCCGTACCAGGAGCTCCCGGGGATTGAACGGCTTCGGCAGATAATCGTCGGCGCCGATTTCGAGCCCGACGATGCGGTCGACGTCCTCGCCGCGCGCGGTCAGCATGATCACCGGAATCTGCGAGTGGGTCCGCAGCTCCCGGCAGAGGGTCAGGCCATCCTCGCCCGGCAGCATCAGGTCGAGCACGATCAGATCGACGGCCGCGCGATCGAGGACCCGTCTCATCTCGCGGCCGTCGGCGACCGCCGTCGCACGGAACTCGTTCTTCTCCAGGTATTGACTCAACAGCGAGCGGATCTCGCGGTCGTCATCGACTATCAGCAGGTGCGGTCGGTCGGCCATGGCAGCAAGATAATCGTGCCGGGCGCGGCGGCTGTAAAGAACTGTTATTGCGCCGGGCCCGGCGCGTGGGCGGGCGGCGGACCCGAATGGAAGCGCAGCTGCGCATCGGCCTCCGTGGCGAGCCGCGCCTCGTGTTCGGCGAGCTCCCGCAGCCGCTGCCGCCACTGCGGCGCCGCCTCCTGCGCGAGCTCGAGGTACTGCTCGTAGTGTCGCGCCTCGGAACGGGCGAGCTGTGCGTAGAACCCGCCCACCTCCTTGGGCAGCCGCGGCGCGAGCAGCCGGAAGCGCTCGCAGGAGCGCGCCTCGATCAGCGCTCCCGTGAGCAGGAGATCGAGTTTGCGTCCCGGGTCGAACGTGCGCAGCAGCGTCCGCAGCCCCGAGGCATAGCGGCCGGGCCGCTGGCGCTCGAAGGGGACATCGAGCGCGATCATCAGCTTCTGGACCTGCTCGAAGTGCCGCAGCTCCTCGCGCGCGAGGCGCGACAGGGCGCCCGCCAGCCGCCGGTCCTGCGGATAAGCGAACATCAGCGCGAGGGCCGTCGATGCAGCCTTCTTCTCGCACTGGGCATGATCGTTCAACAGCTTCCGCCAGCGCTCCGCTGCCGCCTGTACCCACGCATCCGGGGTCGGCGCGAGCAGGATGTCGGTATCGCCTTCGGGCATGGGCTCAGACCGGCTGGAGGAACTGCCCGAGCTGCCGGTCGAGCGCTTCGGCGGCGGCGAGCGCGCTCGGGAAACGCTCCTCCGGCAGCTTCGCCAGCAGCCGCTCGAGCAGGGGCTGCAGGCCGTCGAGGCCCGCTCCGAGCCGCGGCACCGGCTCCTTGCGGTGTTTGTAGATGAGCCCCATCGGGTTCTCGGCGCGAAACGGCTTACCGCCGGTCAGCATCTCGTACAGGATGATGCCGAGGCTGTAGATGTCGCTGCGCGGATCGGTGGGCTCGCCGTGCCCCTGCTCCGGGCTCATGTAATGCGGCGTGCCGAAGATGAGGCCGCGCTCCGTCAGATCGAGCCGCTGAGCCGAATCCTTCGACATGCCGAAATCGATCAGCGCGATGCTGCCGTCCTCCCGCAACATGACGTTGCCGGGCTTCAGGTCGCGATGGACCACGCCTTGCGCGTGCAGTGCCGCCAACGCCCGCGCGATCGCCGCGGCGACACCAACCGCCCAACGCGGCGCGATCTGCGACTTCATGCGCCGGCGCAGGTCGCCGCGCGGAAAGTATTCCATCACCAGCCAGGCATGATGGTCGCTGACACCGAGGTCGAAGAGCCGGACGATCCCGGGATGGCGGATGCGCTGCGCGATCTCGTATTCCTGCAGGAACCTGAGGAACGCGTCCGACGCCTCGTCCTGCTCCGGCTCGTCGCGCACCACCTTGAGCGCGACCAGCGAGCCGGTCGCGATGCGCTCCGCGAGAAAGATGTCGGCCCGCGTGCCCGAGGCCACCTGGCGCACACGGCGGTAGCCGCGGATGAAGGCACCGCGGAAACATTCCGATTCCGGCACGGTGCGCGGATCGTGGGGGTGGTTGGGTGGGGTTTCCCGGGGCATTGCGATTTATATCATGCCCGGCCGCGCGGCAGCTTCAGGCCGATCACCAGATCCGCGACGTTGGTTCCGGTGGGGCCCGTGCTCACGAGCGCGTCCGCGGCGGCCAGCGCCGTGCCGGAGTCGGCCCGCGACAGGCAGTCGTCGGGATCGAGCCCGGCGAGGCCCAGCCGCGCGCAGGTATCGGCGTCCACGAGGCCACCCGCCGCCGCGGTCGGCCCGTCCGTGCCATCGGTGCCGGCGGCGAGCAGCAGCAGGTCCGGATAGTCGGCGAGGAGCTTGGAGGCGGCGAGCGCCAGATGCTGATTGCGGCCGCCTCGTCCCGGCTGCTGCGGCAGGCGCACGGTCGACTCGCCGCCCCAGACGCGGACCTGTGTGTTGCTCATGAGGAGCTCGTGCGCAAAGCGCGCGGCGAGGCGCGTCGCTTCGCCGGCAAAACGCTGGCGCACACAGTCGGCCGTCAGTCCGCGCTGCGCAGCTGCGGTGATGACACCGTCCATGGCCTCATCCACCGATGCGATGACCTGCCGCTCGACGCGGTCCTCGCCGCACGCGGCCGGACCCAGCAGCCCGGAGCCGATGACGGCCGGGTCATCGTCCGGAACGTCCGATATGAAAAGTGCGCGCGCCGGACGGCCGGCAAGCTGCGCCGCGAGGCCGCCGCCCTTGATCCGCGACAGGCGCGCGCGCTGCGCGTTGAGCTCCGCAATCTCGACCCCCTCGGTGAGGCCGCGGTTCGAGAGTTGCTCCAGCTGCGCGAAGGAGACGCCGGCCCTCAGGACCTCCACCAGACTCGATGCACCGCCCGAGATCAGAAAGAGCGGCCACACGCCTGCCGGCAACTCCTCCACCCATTGCAGAAGCCGCTCCCCCGCGGCGAGCGAGCGTCCGTCGGGAACCGGGTGAGCGCCTTCGCGAGCCTCGACACCCGGCAGCGACAGCAGCTCCGCGTCGAGATGTCCCGCCTTCGTGATCACCAACACCCGCTCGAGGGCAGGGCCGAGCGCATCGACAGCGCCGAGCGCCATGGAGGAAGCCGCCTTGCCGACCGCCGCGGCCCAGACTGCGGCGCCGCGCGGCGCCGCCGGGCGCGCGAGCAGTGCCTCCCGCACGCAACGCCGCCCTTCGACGGCGGCGAGCCCGGCGTGCAGAAGTTCGAGCAGGAGGGGATGCCGCCAGTCGCCGGCGGAGCTCATCTCAGCCGCGGATCACCTTGAGGGGGCGCCGGTCGTCGCGCAGCTTCTTCGCCTCATCGGAGCGCTCGAGCTGCAGCCGCTCCAGGTACTCGGGCGTCACATCGCCCGTGACATACTCACCGGAGAAGCAGGAGGTGTCGAACTCCTCGATGCGCGCATCCTCGTGCTTGCACGCGGCGATCAGGTCCTCCAGATCCTGATAGATCAGCCAGTCGGCGCCGATGAGCCGCGCCACTTCGTCCATCCGCCGGCCGCTCGCGACGAGCTCCCGGGCTGCCGGCATGTCGATGCCGTAGACGTTGGGAAAGCGCACCGGCGGTGCGGCGGAAGCGAAGTAGACCTTGCGCGCGCCGGCTTCGCGCGCGAGCTCGATGATCTGGGCGGAGGTGGTGCCGCGCACGATGGAGTCATCCACCAGCAGCACGTTCTTGCCGCGGAACTCCAGATCGATGGCGTTCAGCTTCCGGCGCACCGACTTCTGCCGCTCTTCCTGGCCCGGCATGATGAAGGTGCGTCCGATGTAGCGGTTCTTGATGAACCCTTCCCGATACTTGAGCCCGAGACGCTGCGCGAGCTGCAGGGCGCTCGTGCGGCTGGTGTCCGGGATCGGGATGACGACGTCGATATCGTGGTTGGCCCGCTCGCGCAGAATCTTCTCCGCCAGGCGATCGCCCATGCGCATGCGCGCGCGATAGACGGAGATGTTGTCGATCTTCGAGTCCGGCCGGGCGAAGTAAACGTACTCGAAGATGCACGGCGTGTGGCGCACGCTGGCCACGCACTGATGCGAATGGAGCCGGCCGCCCTCGTCGATGAACACCGCCTCGCCGGGGGCGATGTCGCGCACCAGGCGGAAGGACAGGCTGTCGAGCGCGACGCTCTCGGACGCGAGCATCCACTCCGGGCCGCGCGGCGTATCGCGCTGGCCGAGGACGAGCGGCCGGATGCCGTTGGGATCGCGGAAGCCCAGGATGCCGTGTCCGATGATCATCGCCACCACGGCGTAGCCGCCGCGGCAGCGCCGGTAGACCGCATTCAGCGCCGCGAACACGTCGGCCGGAACGATGCGCGGCGTGCCGATGCGCTGCAGCTCCGAGGCGAATACGTTGAGCAGCACCTCGGAGTCGGAAGTCGTATTGAGATGGCGGCGGTCTTCGCGGATCAGCACCTCGGCGAGCTCCCTCGCGTTGGTCAGATTCCCGTTGTGGGCGAGGCAGATCCCGTAGGGCGAATTGACGTAGAAGGGCTGCGCCTCCGAGGCGCTGTCACATCCGGCGGTGGGATAGCGGACGTGGCCGATGCCTGCGTTGCCTTTCAGCTCGACCATGTGATGCTGCTGAAACACATCGCGCACCAGGCCCCTGCCCTTGCGGACGCACAGCTCCCCGTCACCGAAGGTGGCGATGCCCGCGGCGTCCTGTCCCCGATGCTGCAGCACGGTCATCGCGTCATAGAGGCGCTGATTGGCCGCGCTCGTTCCGACGACTCCGACGATTCCGCACATGGTCCTACCTCGTAGAGTCCGCCCCGACCAGCACGCGCAGGCCGTTGGCGACCGAATTACCGTAAGGCAGCAGCATGGAATGGTGCCACCACACCTCGCCATCGAGCTTCAGCAGCTGACCGAGGATGACGAAGACGCCGATCAGCACCACGCCGCGGGCCGCGCCGAAGAGAAAGCCGACGAAGCGGTCGATGCCGCTGAAGATCGAGAGCCGCACGTAGTGTCCGACGATCGCGCCGACGGCGGCACCGAAGAGCAGGATGAGCGCGACGATGATGACACGCGCCGCCCAGGGCCGCACGTAACCCGTGGCGAGCAGGCCCCCCAGGTGCGGCTCGATCCGGTCGGCGAAATGCCAGGCGACGAACAGCGCCACGATCCATGCGGCCAGGGCGATTGCCTCGCGCAGAAAGCCGCGCACGGCACCCACGATGGCCGACAGCACGACGACTGCGATCACCACATAATCGGCTATGTTCATGGAGCCACGAGCCCAGTGCGAGCGCGGCGGATTGTACAAGACCGCCCGGACCGTCGCTCGGAAACGCGTCACCGTACCGGAAGCACCTCGCCGTGATGGCCGAGCGCCCGCAGACGGGCGGCGAGATGCTGGGCGCCGGCCCGATCACGCGCCGGCCCCGCGCGTACGCGCCACAGCACCCGGGATCCCGCGCGCCCAGGGGATACCGACATGCGAAATCCCCTGCCCGCAAGCGAGCGCGCCAGGCGCTCGGCATTCTGACGGCTGGCAAAGCTGCCAAGCTGCACCACCCATCCTGCGGACGAGCCCGACGCATGCCCGTCCTGCGGCGGATGTGCGGGCGATTCCGCGGCTTGCAAGCCGGCGGATGCGGGCTCCCCGCTGTGCTGCAAGGCTCGTGCAGTGTCCTGCGGGGTAGGCGGCGGCGGGGCTTGCGTCGAAATCTCCGGGGAGCCTGCCTGCGCACTCGGGGCTGACTGCGCAAGCGTCTGCGCCGCCGTTGCCGCAGGGTCACCTTGGGCCTGGGGGGCCCCGCCGAGTGTCAGGGTATAGGAGCGAAGCGGAGGCTCCGCATGCGCCGCGGGCGCGACTGCGGCAGTGGAGGCCGCGGCCGGCGCGGCCGTCGACCGGATCGGTCCGGTCAGAAGCTCCGGAACCAACAGCACGATCAGCGCCACGAGGATGATGGCGCCAGTCAGTCGCTCTTTCACCGCGTCGAGTATACCCCAAGCCAGTCGAGAGCCGGCCCCACCGTGTGCACCGACCCGCAGACGACCACGCGATCCCCCGGCCGGGCGGCCGCGAGCGCCGCCTCGCAGCCGGCGCGCACCGAATCGGCGAGGCAGGGATCGCGCACGATGGGCTCGAGGCGCCGCGCCAGCTCGGCCGACGAGATGCCGCGCGGGCCTTCCAGGCCGCAGAGGAACCAACCCTCCAACGCCGGCTGCAGGGCGCGCGCGATCGCCGGCGCATCCTTGTCGCCCAGAATGCCGACCACGCCGAGCGTCCGCCCCCGACACGGCCGCTCCGCGAGCTGCGCCGCCAACACCTCGGCCGCGGGCGCATTGTGCGCAATGTCGAGGATCCACTCGACCGGTCCGGGCACGACCTGGAAGCGGCCCGCCAGCCGCACGCGGCGCAGCCCCGCGGCGACGGTCCGTGCGTCGAGCGCTGCGATGACCTGCCGCGCCGCGGCGGACCCGCCCTCCACGGCCAGCGCCTCGAGCGCCGCGAGCGCCGTGGCGGCGTTGCGGTACTGGATCGAGCCGGCGAGCGCCGAAGGCGGCAGATCGGCGAGGCGGAGCCTGGCGCCGCGGTAGCTCCAGCGCGCGGCGGCGCCGGCATCCGGCTGCACCTGCCAGCTGAAATCTCTCTCCGCGACGATGGGTTTTGCTCCGAGGCGCGTGATCGCGGAGTACACGCTCCCCGGCATGCGCGCCGTGCCGAGCACGGCCGGCCGGGCGCCGCGGAAGATGCCGGCCTTTTCCGCGCCGATCTCCTCCAGAGTCTCGCCCAGCCAGTCGCGATGATCGAAGCCGATCGAGCACACCACCGATACGTCCGCATCGACCAGATTGGTGGCATCGAGCCGTCCGCCGAGCCCCACCTCGAGCACTGCCAGCTCGACGCCGCGGTCGGCGAAGAGCTGCAGCGCCGCCAATGTGTTGTATTCGAAGAACGTCAGGGTGGTGGCGCCGCGCGCCGTCTCGATGCGCTCGAAGGCGGCGACGATGGCCGCATCCTCCGCCTCTACGCCGTCGATGCGGATGCGCTCGTTGTAGCGCAGGAAGTGCGGCGAGGTGAAGAGTCCGGCCGACCGGCCGGCGGCCAGCCACAGCGCCTCCAGATGCGCCACGGTCGACCCTTTGCCGTTGGTGCCGCCGACGGTGATGACCGCGGACTTCGGCCGGTCGATGCCGAGCCGGCGCGCGACTTCGCCGACGCGCGCCAGGCCGAGGTCGATCGACTTCGGATGCGCCGCCTCCTGCAGCGCCAGCCACTCGGCCAACGAGCGGGCCATGGGGCCGGCGGCGGCCTACGCGGCCGCCGCCGGATGCTTCAATAACATCCGCAGGAGCGATGCGATCCGCTCGCGCATGTCGCGGCGATCGACGATCATGTCGAGCGCGCCGTGATCGAGCAGGAATTCGCTGCGCTGAAAGCCCTCGGGCAGCGTCTCGCGCACGGTCTGTTGGATCACGCGCGGGCCGGCGAAACCGATCAGCGCGCGCGGCTCCGCCAGATTGAGGTCGCCGAGCATCGCGAGACTCGCCGATACGCCGCCGGTCGTCGGGTCGGTCATCACGGAGATGAAAGGCATGTGCGCCTGCGCGAGCCGTGACAGGGCCGCGGCGGTCTTCGCCATCTGCAGCAGGGAGTAGAGCGCCTCCTGCATGCGGGCACCGCCGCTCGCGGTGAAGCAGACGAGGGGCTTGCCGTGCTCGATGCAGTGATCGGCGGCGCGCATGAAGCGCTCCCCGACGACCGAGCCCATCGAGCCGCCGAGGAACTGGAACTCGAAGGCGCAGGCCACGATCGGCAGCTTCTCGAGCGTACCGGCGAGCACGATGAGCGCGTCGGTCTCCCCCGTGGCTTTCTGCGCCTGGGCGAGGCGATCCTTGTAACGCTTGCTGTCGCGGAACTTCAGCGGATCCTCCGGCGTGATCCGTGCCCCGATCTCCTCGGTCGAGGCCGGGTCGAGGAAGCGCTCCAGTCGCTCCCGCCCGCCGATCCGCATGTGGTGGCTGCACTTCGGGCAGACGTACTGATTGCGCTCGAGCTCCGCCCGATAGAGGACGGCGTCGCATACCGGACACTTGATCCACAGCCCCTCGGGCACGGAGCGGGTGCGGCGCTCGGTCTTGATGCGCGAGGGCATGATCTTCTCGAACCAGGACATGGAGACCGCCTAGGGTGGGAATCCAGCCCCGATGATATCGTTTTCGGGGTTCCCGGCCTCGGGCAGCGCAAACGCCGCCGGATAGCGCACCTGCCACAGGTAGAGCCCGTCCGCGGGCGCGGTAGCCGCGCTCAGCCGCCTGTCGCGCCCCGTGAGCACCTCCGCCGCCCAGGACGGGGGCGCATCTCCCCTGCCGATACGAATGAGGAGCCCGGCGATATTGCGCACCATGTGGTGCAGGAAGGCATTGGCCGTCGCCTCGATGGCGAGCCAGTCGCCGCGGCGCGCGACGGTCAGGCGCTCCATGCGGCGGATCGGCGACTTGGCCTGGCATTCCGCCGCGCGGAAGGCGCTGAAGTCATGCTCGCCCTCGAGCGCAGCGGCCGCCTCCCCCATGCGCGCCGCATCGAGCGGGCGGTGGATCCAGGTGGCGCGATGGGCGAGCAGACCCGAGCGTGAGTTGCGATTGAAGATCAGGTAGCGATAGGTGCGCGCCTCGGCCGAATAGCGGGCGTGAAAATGCGCGGGCACCGGCCGCGCCCAGGAGATGCCGATGTCGCGTGGCAGCTCGGAGTTGGCACCGAGCGTCCAGGCCCGCATGCCGCGGGCGGCGCCCGTGTCGAAATGCGCCACCTGCCCGCGGGCATGAACCCCCGCGTCAGTCCTCCCGGCGCAGACGAGACTCACCGCTTCGGCCGCCACCTTGCCGAGAGCGCCCTCGGCGAGCACCTGCACGGTCTGCGCCGAGCGCTGGCTCTGCCAGCCCGCATAGCGGCTGCCGTCATACTCGAGCCCGACCGCGATCCGCGTCATCTCAGACCCGGATCCGGCGCTAACTAACCAGGAAGCGACTCCATCAGGCGCTCCGCCTCCTGGCGCTGCGCCACCGAGCCCTCGTGCATGACTTCCTCGAGGATGTTGCGCGCTCCCTCGGGGTCGCCCATGTCCATGTAGGCCCGCGCCAGGTCGAGCTTGGTGCCGACCTCGCTCATGGTGACGGGCTCGAGGTCGGGCAGCGCCAGATCCTCCGCCGACAGCTTCTGGGTCGCCGTGAAGGCCGTATCGGGCACCGTTGCGGTGCCGACGTCGAGGTCGATATCCATGCCGTTGCCGCCGTGCGCCGGCTCTGATTCCTCACCGCCGAGCTCATAGTCGACGGCCTCGGCAACGGGTGATTCACCGAGTGCGGCCAGCCGCGAGGTCGCCGCCGTGTCGTGGCCGTTCGTGCGGCCCTCGCCGTCGGTCAGCACCGCCTCGAGCTCACTCTCGTCGATCTCCCAGGCGTTGGTGGTGCCGGTCGGCTCCGGAGGCGGCTCGGCCGGGCTCTGGCTCGCCTGCTCCATCACGCGGCGCGAGTGCTCGTCCAGTCCCGCGACCAGGGTCGGGCCTTCGGCTGATTCGTGCTCCTGGGGCGGCTCGTTCGCCTCGCCCGCCTGCTCCGGAGCGTCGAACGCGCCGAGATCGAGCCCGAGATCGTCGATCGCGAGCTCCGCGGTCTGCTCGGCGCCGCTTTGCTTGAGGGCCGTCTCGACCTTCTGCCGGATGGTCGGCTGATCCGATACGTGCAGCGCCGGCTGCTCGATGGTCGGACCTTCGATCTCCGTACCGAACACGCCATCTTCCCCTCCGGGCAGGGTCGCGGTCATTTCGCGTGTCGTGCCGGTGGTGGCATTGTCCGTCACGCTCGTGTCGAGCAGCGCCATGTTGCGATCGGTGGCGGTACCCGGCTGCTCGACGGTCGACGCGACGGACTCGCCATCGCCGAGCGCCGAGCCGATGTCGAGATCGAGGCCGCGATTCTCGCCGGTGCGCCCGGAGGCCACGTCGAAGTCGAGACCCACGCCCTGGCCGCCCGCGAGGTCGAGATCCACGCCCGCCGATGCCGCGCCGCTCACGGCGGCGCCGCCCGCAAAGAGCGGATCCTCGGGCGCGAGCTGCTTGCCCATGATGACGATCTTTTCCCACTCGCCCGGTGCCGCCTCAGCGCGGGTGTCGGCCAGCTCGCGTGCCGTCTGGAGGAACTGCTCCTTGTTGCCCCACACGAAGAAGACCTCGAGGAGCTTGAGCTTCAGATCGCGCCGCTCGGGCTCGCGCCCGATGGCGATGCGGATGAGGTCGGCGGCCTGATCGTACAGGCCGTAGGCCATGTGGAAGTCGGCCTCGGCCAGCGGATCCCCCTGATCCAGGTTGACGGCCGTCTCGCTGCTGATGGTCTGATCCGCCGTCGTGACGTGTTTGGGTGCGGCTGCCGCGGCTGCGCCGATTCTCGGCCGCTCATGCGTCCCGCTCTCCTCCACGACGAAGTTTTCGTCGTCATGCTCCGCAGCAGGCGGACGGATGGAAGCCGTGTCACCGGTCGATGGCTCCAGCCTCGTGTACGGCGAGGGTGTCGATCCCGCCGCAGCCAGACGGCCGAGCGAGTCATCGAGAGCCGACTGCCGGCGCGAACGCAGGATGCGCGACGCCACGAAGGCGAGCAGCGCGGCACCAAACAGTACGACCACCCACCAGTAGCGGGCGAGCGTATCGAAGAGCGATGGGCTCGAGGCCGGCCTGAATGCGCCGGCCGGCTTCGGCGGCGCGTGATGCACCACGTGCGGCACGGGCGTCGGTGCCTGTTGCGGTACCGGAGCGGCCGCGGTGGCCGGCGGGGGAGCCGCGGCCTCGGTCGGCGGCGGCTGAGCGGGCGCCGGGGCGGCCGTTGCCGGCGCACTCGCGGCCGCAGACGGGCTCGCAGCAGGCGCCGGCGGCGGCGTGTTGGCCTCAGGCGGCGTTGCGCCAGGCCCTTCCGCTGCCTGCTTGCCCGCCAGCTGCGCCTGCATGCGCGCCAGCTCGGTGTCCTTCAGCTGCAGCAGACGATGCTCATCCGCAAGCTGGGACTGCAGAGTCTGCACTTGCGCCTGCAGCGCCTTGACCTGACTGGAGGAAGCGCCGGCGGCCGCGGATCCGCCCGCTGCCGCGCCGCCCGCCGGGGCGACGAGACGGAGCCTTCCCGGCCCGCCCCCTTCGTTGCCGGCTGTCTGCGGCGAAGCGGAGCGCCAGGCGGCGTACTGCCGGCGGATCTCGGCCGTTGCCGCCTCCGAAGAGATGGCGGCGACCGCGGCGCTGTCGGGAATGCGCAGCACGGAGCCCGAGCGCAGCAGATTCATGTTGCGCGCGAAAGCGGAGGGGTTCTGCTGATAGAGGGCCACCATCCAGGCGCGAGTCGCTCCGGCGGCGACTCCGGCGCCGCTCAGCCCGTTGGCGATGCCCGAGAGCGTCTGACCCGGACGCACGACCAGAGAGTGCGGGCCGCCCTCCGAAGCACCTGACCCGGCGGCGCTACCAGCCGCGGACTCCGAGGCGCCCGGCGCAGCCGCGGCCGAAGCTTCCGGCGCGGGTGCCGGCGCGGCCTGCGGGGCCTGATCCTGCGAGCGCGCGATTTCGCCGCCACGCTGGGCCGTGCCGGTCGCCGCGGGCGCGACCTGCTGCGCGACCTGCGCCTGATGGGGGACATAGGTCGGCGGGTCGAGGAGCACGGTGTACTCGCGGATCAGGTGGCCGCGATCCCAATTGGCTTCGACCAGCAGCGTGAGCACCGGATCGGTGACCGGCTGATCCGAGGAGAGCTCGATCACTTCGCGCCCGTCGGCGGTCTGCACGGCTTTTACGTGCACACTGCTGAGGAACTGCGGCCAATTGAGGCCGTAGCGCGCGAAGGTGTCCTGCGAGGCGAGCTGAACCTGCAGGTTCTGCATCGCATCCGGCGTGGCATCGAGCAGCTCGATCTGCGCCTTGAGGGGCTGATCGAGCGGCGAGAGGAGACGGATGTCTCCGAGACCGAGGGCGAACGCAGCTGAAGGGACCGCCAGCAGCAACGCCACCGCCCGGCTTAAGCGTTTGGCGACCATTTACGACACCCCGGGAGGCATCAGTGAGTGGAATAGATTGTAAAAACAAAGGGATGGCTGCATCTTCGCAGCCTCACCCGATCGGGGTGGCAATATAACTTAATTGGCCCGAAAGCCAAAGCGACCGCAATACACTATGAGAAAAAATGCTCGCGCGACCCATAAGTTAAACCCCGCTTCGGTGGCGCGATATTCCCGTATCCGCAAGACATAAACTGTGTCGGCGATCACCGTCGGGTAATGTCCGGGGTCGCGGAACGGACATCGGCGTTCTGCGCCCGGTTGCGCAGGTAATGGTCCAGCAGGACGATCGCGAGCATGGCTTCGGCTATGGGGGTGGCCCGCAGGCCGACGCAGGGATCGTGGCGCCCGGTCGTGACGATCTCCACCGGATTGCCCGCGGTATCCACCGTTCTGCCGGGGACCTGGATGCTGGAGGTCGGCTTCAGGGTGAGATGGGCGACGATGTCCTGGCCGGAGGAGATTCCGCCCAGGATGCCGCCCGCGTGGTTGCTGGCGAAGCCCTGGGGCGTGAGCTCATCGCGGTGCTCGCTGCCGCGCTGCGCGACCGCGGCGGTGCCGGCGCCGATCTCGACCGCCTTGACGGCATTGATGCCCATGAGGGCCCCGGCAATGTCGGCATCCAGCCGGCCGAACACCGGCTCGCCCAGTCCCGGCGGCACGCCCGCCGCGGTGACGGTGAGGCGCGCGCCGATCGAGTCGCCCTCCGAGCGCAGTTTCCAGATGAGCGCCTCGAGCTCCTCGACCCGCGCCGGATCGGGACAGAAGAAAGGGTTCCGGTAGGCGAATGCCGGATCGCGCGCCTCGAGAGTGAGCTCGCCGACCTGACTCAGGTAACCGTAGATCCTGACGCCGAGCCGCGTGGCCAGATACTTGCGCGCGATCGCGCCCGCGGCGACGCGCATCACCGTCTCGCGCGCGGACGAGCGGCCGCCGCCGCGATGGTCGCGCAGCCCGTACTTCTGCTGATAGGTGTAGTCCGCGTGCCCCGGCCGGAAGCGGTCCTTGATCTTGTCGTAGTCGCGCGAGCGCGCGTCGGTGTTCTCGATGAGGAGCCCGATCGGCGTGCCGGTGGTGCGGCCTTCGAACACGCCCGAGAGAATGCGCACCTGGTCCTCCTCGCGCCGCTGGCTGACGAACTTCGAGGTGCCGGTGCGCCGGCGATCGATGTCCTGTTGGATATCCGCCGCCGACAGATCGAGTCCGGGCGGACAGCCGTCGACGATGCAGCCGAGCGCCGGGCCGTGACTCTCGCCGAACGTCGTCACCGTGAAGAGCATGCCGATCGTGTTGCCTGACATATCGAGGACTACCCCAGTTGCTCCGCACCGAGCAAGAATACGCCGCCGCCGCCGCGCTCGAATTCCAGCCAGATGAAGGGAAGCCGCCTGAATGCGCGCCGCACGGCCGCCTCCGTGTTGCCAACCTCGACGATGAGCAGCCCCTTGGGTGCCAGGTGCGCGCGCGACTCGCGCAGGATCACCCGCACGGAATCCAGGCCGTCGCGCCCGGCGGCGCGCGCGCGCCGCGGCTCGTGACGATACTCGGGCGGAAGACCTGACATCTCCCGCCGCCCGACGTAGGGCGGATTGGCCACGATGATATCGTAGCGCTCGCCCGCGAGGGCGCTGAAATGGTCGGAGCGAACGAGGCGCACGCGCCTGCCGAGCCGATGGCGCCGGACGTTGGCGGCCGCGACCGCGAGCGCTTCCGGCGAGATGTCCAGCGCATCGACGCGCGCGCGCGGCAGGGCCTTGGCGCAGGCGATCGCGATGCAGCCCGAGCCGGTGCCGACATCGAGGATCCGGCGCACCCGGCGCGGATCGATCCACGGGGCAAACCGCCTCCCGATGAGCTCCGCGATCGGCGAGCGCGGGATGAGCACGCGGCGGTCGACGTGGAACGGCAGTCCGGCGAACCAGGTCTCGCCGGTGAGATACACGGCCGGAATCCGCTCCTCGATGCGCCGCGTGAGCAGCTCCCGCACCCGCTGCATGCCGCGGCTGCCGACGCGCCGCGCGTAGAGCGCAGGCTCGCCGGCATGCGGCAGATGCAAGGCGTGCAGCACCAGGGCGGCAGAGTCGTCCCACGCATTGTCCGTCCCGTGCCCGAAGAAAACGCCGGCGCGGCGCAGGCGCCGGGCGCCGCGCGCGATGAGGTCGCGCACGGTCGGGTTCCGCCGTGCCGGCGGCCGCGCCCGGGACGTACCGCGCGGCTTGCGGCGTGTGTGGGATAATTCAGGCATGACGGCTCGACACTTCTGGATCCTCGTCGCTCTGGGCGCGCTCTGCGCCGCGCTCGGCGGATTTCTGCTGGCCGGCGAAATTGACAGCACCCGGCCGGTGCTGGCAAGTGGCACGTGGCTGCCGCACGCCAGGCCGATCGGCGACTTTCACCTGACCGACAGTCAGGGGCGTCCCTTCACCCGCGCCTCCCTCATGGGTCATCCGACGCTGGTTTTCTTCGGCTTCACCCACTGCGCCGACGAGTGTCCCGATACGCTCGCCGCGCTCGCACGAGTCGAGCGCCAGGCGCGGCTGCCGGGTCTGCAGGTGCTCTTCGTGACCGTGGACCCGGAGCACGATACGCCGGCGGTGCTCGCCGGCTACCTGCCGCGTTTCGACCCGAGCTTCATCGGCCTCACCGGCGACCTCGGGGAGATCCGCCGCCTCGCCGCCAGCCTCGGCATCGGCTTCACCCGCATCAGCCTTCCCGGCGGCGATTACGACTACGACCATACGCTGGCGATCCTGTTGTTCGATTCCGCCGCCCGGGAAGTCGGCGTGTTCACGCCGCCCTTCGACGTGCGCAAGCTCGCGCAGTCCCTGCGCGCCGCGGCGCCGGAACTGCGCGCCGCGGCCTGAGACCCGCATGGATGCCCCGATCATGCCGGCAGATTCTCCGACGCTGCGCGCGCGCCTCTTCGTCGCCATGCAGTATCTGCTGCCGCAGCATTTTCTATCGCGGCAGGTCCACCGGCTGGCGCGCAGCCGCGTGAAGCCGGTCAAGAACGCGCTCATCGGCTCCTTCGTGCGGCACTTTCGCCCCGACATGAGCGAGGCGGCCGACCGCGAGCCGCGCGAGTATCCGAGCTTCAACGCCTTCTTCACCCGCAGCCTGCAGCCGGGATCGCGCCCCTGCGATCCGGATCCGCGCGCCCTCGCCTCCCCGGTCGATGGCACCGTGAGTCAGATCGGCCGGCTCGATGGCCTCGCTCTGCCGCAGGCGAAGGGTCACCACTATTCCCTCGAGGCCCTGCTCGGCGGGCCGTCCGCCTGGGTGGATCGCCTCGCCGGCGGGTCGTTCGCGACGCTCTACCTCGCGCCGTACAACTATCACCGCATTCACATGCCGGCGGCGGCCTCCCTGCGCCGCGCGTGGTTCATCCCCGGGAAGCTCTTCAGCGTCAACGCCGCCACGGCGGCCGCCGTGGCGGGGCTCTTCGCGCGCAACGAGCGGGTCGTCTGCGCGTTCGAGGAAGGAACCTTCGCGTTCGCGCTGGCGCTGGTCGGTGCACTCTTCGTCGGCAGCATCGCGACGGTCTGGCACGGCGATGTGACGCCCTGCAGTCCGCGCCGCGCGACGGAGCTGCCGCTCGACACTGGGCGCGCGCCCGTGCGGCTCGAGCGCGCGGCGGAGCTCGGACGATTCAACATGGGATCCACGGTCATCCTGCTGCTGCCGCCGGGCACGGCGACGTGGCTGCCGGACCTGCAGCCGGGCTCCACGGTGCGCGTCGGCCAGACCCTCGCCCGGCTTTCCACGCCGTGAGCGCCGGCAGCGGCCACGGCGATTGGCGCCCCACCGCCTCGCGGGAGATGCTGCAGCTGCGGGCCGCGCTGCTGGCGCGCACCCGCGCCTTCTTCGCCGCCCGCGGCGTCCTGGAAGTGGACACGCCGCTCGTGATCAACGTCCCGGTGACCGATGTGCACATCCATTCCGCGCGCGTTGTGTTCGAGGCGGCCGAGCCCGCGGCAGCCGCACGCCGGCCCTACTTCCTCCATACCTCGCCGGAGTACGCGATGAAGCGCCTGCTTGCGGCGGGGACCGGCGACATCTACCAGATCTGTCACGTCGTGCGCGCGCTCGAGCGCGGCCGGCTGCACAACGCCGAATTCACGCTCATCGAGTGGTATCGCCTCGATCTCTCCCTCGATGCGCTGATGAGCGAGGTCGAAGAGCTGGTGCGTGATCTTCTCGGCCGCGCGGGCGCCGCGCCCGCGACCGAGCGCGTGAGCTATCGCGAGGCG
>Ga0335075_10002170_pt1 | contig 31785 bp, 26 predicted proteins | sample Lox_Sample_24_FD_206723 | JGI IMG/M metagenome (GOLD analysis project Ga0335075, IMG submission 206723) | Soil microbial communities from Loxahatchee National Wildlife Refuge, Florida, United States - Lox_Sample_2.4 | ecosystem: Environmental > Terrestrial > Soil > Wetlands | place: USA...
CCTTCGAGCTCGTCCCACTCCTGGTCATCAATGCGGCCCGCGAACCGCTCCGGCGCAATGTCCCAGATGTCGGTAGTGACGATGGAACGTCCTTGGAAAAAGCCGCAGCTGCGGGGGCCGGCGGTCAGCATGATGGCCGGCTTGCCGGCACTGGCGGCGCCCATCAGCTCCGCCGGCACTGTCTTGTCGCAGCCGGCCAGCAACACCACTCCGTCGATCGGACTGCACCGGATCATCTCCTCGACGTCCATCGCCATCAAGTTGCGCAGCAGCATCGACGTTGGCTTGAGCATGTTCTCGTTCAGCGAGATCGTCGGGAACACCACCGCGGTTCCGCCGGCCGCAGTGACTCCCCTTCTCACCGCTTCGGCCAGATCGCGCAACCCCATGTTGCAGGGATTGAGTTCACTGAAACTGGAACAGATTCCGATGATCGGGCGCCGTCGCACCTCTTCCTTGCTCAAACCGCCGGCCCGCAAAAAGGCCCGCATGATCGTTCCTTCCGCATCGCCGGCGAAGTGATCCCCGGTGACCGGGGGCCCGCCCCCGGCGGCGGCATCGCGCGGAGGACGCCTCCGCGAGTGGCCGTTACCTGATGCTGTGTGTTCTGCGGTCATTTCGTTCTCCTTGCTAGTACTACGTAGCGTTGACAGTGATCCTGAAGATGGCGGCGGTGATTGCGCCGAAGGCACCGCGGCCACCGATGAAGAGGCGCTTGGTGTCATAGCCGGCAACGTCTTTCACGGTTTCGCCGCCGAAGCGTGCCGGGGTGTGCCCGTCCGAGATCACGACCTCGATGCCGAGCAGGGCATGGCGCACGTCCTGTCGTTCAGCGGCGTTGGGGTTGGCGATGAGCTCGCCCACGGTGCGCCGCGTGGATTCGGCGGGGATCGCCGCACAGCTCACGCGGTGTTCGGCGAGGTGCCGGGACAATTCGTCGAGAGTGACCGCGGCCCCGACAACGAGGCTCAAATTCGCGGCGTTGACCGAGATCTCGGTACCGCCGCTGGTCGTCGCGACGGTTCTCGGATGCCTCTGGAGTGCGGCACGTACACCGGCCTCGAAGGAACTCACGTCGGGTTCTTCCGGTGATTGATCGGGCAGCATGACGCCGGGGTTCAGCAGACCGGTCGGGTCGAAGACTCGCTTGATCGCGCGTTGCGTGGCGATCTCGACGGGGGTGAACCGCTTGGTCATGAACTGCACTTTTTCGGTGCCCACTCCGTGTTCGCCGGTGATCGTGCCACCTAATTCCAATGCAGCTTCGATGATTTCGTTGTTGGCGGCCTCGAGCGCGGCTGCGGCGCTGGGGTTGTCGCGGTCGTAGAAGGTGGTGGGATGCAGGTCGCCGTCTCCGGCGTGGCCGGTCACCGCGATGAACGACAGCGCGTCGGAGTGGCGGGCAGCGGCAGTCTGGATGGCGTCCTGCATCTCGGGTATGTGTTGACGAGGCACTGTGACGTCGCCGATGAAAAATCCCTTGCCGCTGCCCACTACGGCGTCGAAGAGATGCAAGCGGCCGTACCAGAGCTTGGCGCGGGCGTCCTCGTCGTCGGCGCGGCGCACCTCCAACGCAGTGCGTCGCAGCACCTGGTCCACGATTTCGGTGTCATGGTCTACCTGTTCGTCGGTGCCGTCAACGTCGATGAGCACAATTGCATCGACATCGGTGGGGTAGCCGCTGTCGACATACTGCTCAAGGCCGGCGATACCCGCTCGGTCGAGCCATTCGACCGCGGCGGGCACGGTCCCGGTCCGGATGACAGCGGAGATGGCCTCGGCGCCGTCGCGAGCCGTGGCGAAACTGCCCATCAGGCTTCGTGTTACCGGCGCGATCGGGCGCAGCGCCACGGTGGCCTCGGTGAGAATTCCCAGCGTCCCCTCCGAGCCGATGAGGACACCCAGCAAATCGGGTCCGTCGTCGTCGGCGCTGAGGTGGATGACGGTGCCGTCAGCCAGCACGACTTCCACGGCCAGAACGTGGTTATAGGTGACGCCGTATTTCAAAGCATGTGGGCCGCCGGCATTTTCGATAATGTTGCCCCCGACCGTCGCCAGGTGCGCAGACACCGGGTCCGGCGAGAAGCACAGCCCGTGCGGGGCCAGCTGCTGTTGCAGGTCGGCGTTGATCACGCCGGGCTGGACCCGGGCGGTGCGGGCGAGCGGGTCGATGTCGAGAACCCGATTCATCGTCGATAGGTCGATCATGACCCGGTCCGGGCTGGGCATCATCGCGCCGGCACAGTTGGATCCACCACCGCGGGTGACTACGTGGATGCCATGTTCGGCCGCGATCCTTAGCACCGCGATGACCTCTTCGCGGGTGTTGGGGCGCACCAGCAGTCCGGGTGTGCCACCGAAGCCCCAGTAGTCGTGACCCTTGGCGGCTAGCGTGTCGGCGTCGGTGACCACTGCGTCCAGCTGAGCCAGCGCGGCGGAAAACTCTTTAACAGCAACGTCATCCATGCGGAGTCCTTAGGTCCTTGTCGGGGTGTGGCTTTGGTCGATCCAGGCGTCCTCGTGTCCAGGCTCGGGTAGCAGCCGCCCGTATTCCACGGCGAAGCGCGCCGGACCAGGTTGGATGACGACCGTCACCTGCTCGGCGGGCACGCCCGCTATACGGGTCACTGCGGCGGCGATCTCAGTGGCCAGGCGAGTGGTGTCTTCGTCGGGGTGGCCCTCGCGCACCCAGGCACTGACCAGCACCAGGCTCGCCGGCGTCCCACCGCTGTAGACGCTGTCGTGCGGGAGCTCGTTGAAGACCACCGTGACATAGCTGCTGGGCACGTGGTTGATCTCCGAATGGATCGCACCGATCTCTGTCGCCAGCGCGGCTTTGGTGTCAGACGTCAGCGTCGATGCCGTAGCGGTGCACGTGTAGATCGGCATGGCCGTCCCCTTCTGTTGCGGCTCTCAGCCCAGACGTGCAGGCTTTGGTTTGGTCGGCACCACGATGACCGTCGGGCCGTCGGCGCCGAGCGCAGCGTTGAATTCCTTGGCCAACTGCTCGGTGTCGCGAACGGTGACCGCGTGGCAACCGAAGCCGATCGCCAGCGACTCGATATCCAGGCCGGGCAAGTCCAGGCCGGGTACCCCAGGAGTCTTTTCCAGCAGGGCAAACGATTTCAGCACCGAGTATTCCCCGTTGCGCATCACGACGAAGACGATCGGCAGTTTGTGTTGAGCTGCGGTGTAGATAGCCTGCACCGAGTATTGGAACGACCCGTCGCCGATGGTGGCCAACACCGTGCGGTTGACCCCGCGGGCGCGATCACCCAGGGCGATGCCCACCGCCGCGGGCACCCCCCAACCGATACCGCCGCTGGCGGTGGCGAAGAACGACGCCGAGCGGGTGGTAGGCAGCCAGCGCAGCTCGGCCAGCGTCGAGGTGGACTCCATCACGATTGCCGACTCGGCGGGCCTGACGTCGGCGAGCGTCGACCACACCGCGTCGGTGCTCAGCGGCGCCGACCCGGTACGGTCGACTGCCTCCGTCGGGGTCTGGGCGGCGGGCAGCTGTCGGTCGCTGCGATCGCTGATCATGTCGATGAGCTGCTCCAACACCAGGAGTGGATCACCCAGCAGGCTGTCGCCGACCGGCGCCGCGCCCGCGACTTCGGGATCGGCAGTGATATGCAGTAGATTGCTGCCCTGCGGCAGATACTCCCCGGCTACATAGGGGTAGTAGCGGAAGACTTGGGCCCCAACAACAATCACCAGATCATGCCCGCGCATAAGCTCGGTGGCGCCGGCGATCGTCATCGGCACCATTCCCCGGTAGAGCCGGTGATCTTCCGGGAAGGACACCCGATCGGCGAGCGGGCAGTTGTACACCGGCGCGCCGAACTTCTCCGCAAAAGCCACCCCGGCGTCCCACGCACCGGCCCGATCGACCTCGGGGCCGAGCACCACCATCGGGTTCTGCGCGGCGTCGATCCGCCCGGCGAACTCACGTAGCCGCGCCACATCCGGGCTCACCCGGTGGCTGACGGTGCGCACCACCGCCGGCCCCAACGCGGGCTTGTCCCAATCGTCAAGTGGGATCGACAAATACACCGGACCGGCCGGCGGCTGCAAAGCCACCGCATAGGCCCGCATGAATGCCGCGGGCACATCCTCTGCACGGGCCGGCTCATAAGCCCATTTCACCCACGGCAACGGCAACAGCGTTGCATCTTTGTTGGTCAGATAAGGGTCGCAAGAAACCATTTCGCGGGTCTGCTGACCAGCGGTCACGATCAACGGGGTGTTGCCTTTGTAGGCCGCGATCAGGTTGCCCATCGCGTTGCCAGTTCCTGCGCTGGTGTGCACATTGACGAGGGCAGGCTTGCCGGTGGATTGTGCGAACCCGTCGGCCATCGCCAGCACCGACGCCTCCTGCAAGCCGAGCACGTAGGTGAAGTCGTCGGGGAAGTTCTTCAGGAACGTCTCCTCGGTGGAGCCAGGGTTGCCGAACACCGTCGTCAGCCCTAACGCGCGCAACAGGTCGTAGGTCACGTCTTGGACGGTTGGCTGGTTTGTCATAGAGCGATCATCAGCGCCGCGAGGCTGCGGTGGCATCGGTAAGTCCACAGTGCGGTTCCACAGTCAGCCGGCTGTGGAGTCGCCGAGTTTTCCGTCAGTCAGACAGGACGCGATCGAGCTGCCGGCGTGACTGCACGTTGAGCTTGGTAAAGACCTTTTGCAGGTGGTACTCGACGGTCCGGGTGCTGATGAACAGCCGCGAACCGATCTCGGGGTTGGAGTGTCCGTCGCGAGCCATCCGCGCGATCTGGGCTTCCTGCGCCGTCAGCAGCTCAGGGTCAGTGGCGACGGTGCGCTTGCGTGCGGTCTCCCCGGTGGCCTCCAGCTCGCGGTGGGCGCGCCCAGCGAACCCCTCCATGCCCATTTCCACGAACATGTCGTGCGCGAGTCGAAGCTCGGCGCGCGCCTCGCTGCGCCGGCGCTCCCGGCGTAGCCATTCGCCATACAGCAGATGGGCGCGAGCCGAATCCGGGCGCAGGGCGGTCCGGGCCAACCGCTCGATCGACTCCCGGTACAGCTCCTCGGCCACCGGGCCCTCGCTGAGCAGCGCCCGGCACCGGGCCTCCACACCGCCTGCCCAATCGGTGCCGCTGGCACTGGTCACCTCGGCAAGCATCTCAACGGCAGCGGTAGCGATGTCGGCGCGTCCACAGCGCGCGGCCGCCTCGACGACCTCGACAGTCCAATAAGTGGCGACCGATAGCAGGTCGAGCAACGACGACGACGGACGATCACCCGTGGGCGAAGCCCGCTCGGACGATGTCGAGGTCAGGGCGCTGAACAGTTCCCAGTCACTCGCCGAGCGCAGCGCTGCTTGGTAGTCGCCGACACCATTGTTCGCCAGTGCGCTCGCGAAGGAGGCCGTCGTTATGCCGAACTGTTCTCCTCGTTGGCTCAGGTCACTGCGCGCGGCGTCAATCAGGTCGGTCACTTCGCCGGTGCGGCCTCGCATCGCCGCTACGAAGAGCGCCGCGTACGGCGCAAAAATGCCGCCGGTCGCCTCCATCAGCGCCTGCAGTTCCTGCTTCAATGCGGCGGCGGCGCTGAGCTCGCCGAAATAGGCGAGGCGGTACACCTCCGAGGTCAGCGCGAGCGGAAGCTCGCTGAGCGCACCGCTACCTCGAGCAAGCTCGAGGTAGCGCTCCGAGTGCAGCTGCCAGCGGTGGTAGTCCCAGAGGTACCAGCAGGCCAGCAGGCTGCAGAGCCAACGCCCGCGCAGCCCGCTCTCGGGCGACGTTTCGGCGGCGAACAGGTCCATCGCCGTGCGAAGAATCGCCGCACCCGCCGCGTATCCCTGCGTGTCGTGGGCCGCAATGGCGTCCAGCAGCAGGTCGGCGGCGCTTGGGGTGCCTACAGGCCGCGGTGCGGCCGCAACGGCCAGGGCAAGTTGTCCCACGTCACCGTGCATCACCTGGTCGCTGAATACCGCGGCGGTCACGGCCTGGAGGTAGGTCGTCCGGGCCATACCCGCGTCGATGGACTCCAACCGCTGGGCGGCCTTCAACAGCAGTTGCGTCGCATCACCGCCCCGGGTGGTCGCAAAGGCCAACTCGGCTTCGGTCAATTCGATGCGTGCCTGCTGAAAATCGCTGGGCGCCTGGGCTTCCGCGACCGCCAGCAAGTCGCGCGCCGCCTCGAACCCGCCCGCTCGAACCTGAGCCGACGCCGCGGCCAGTGCCCGCTCGGCCCGCTTTTCCGGATCCAGCGTTAACGCGGTGGCCCGCTCGAAAAACGCCGCCGCAGCGGCCAGCCCGCCACGGGCCTGCGCCCGGCCCGCCGAACCTTCCAGCTCTGCGGCCACGCCCTCGTCGGGTCCCGCCGCGGCATGCGCGCCATGCCAGGCATGACGATCGGGGTCCCGCCGCGCATCGGTGACCCACGCCAACGCACCGTGCACCAGCCGCCGCTCCTGCAGCGAGGCTGAGGTGTAGACCACCGACCGCACCAGCGGATGCCGAAACAACACCCGGGTGCCGAACTCCACCAGACCGTCCTCGACCGCGGGACCGGCCGCCTCGGCGTCAATGCCCAACCACTCAGCGGCCCGCCACACCAACCCGGCATCACCGAGCGGATCAGCCGAGGCGATCAACAACAACCGGCGGGTGTCCTCAGGCAGCACGCCCAGCCGGCGCCGAAATCCCTCCGTCACCCCGCCCGGCAACCGCACTGCCGCAGGCAACCCAAAACCCCCGGCCCACTGGTGTGTGGTCAACGCCCGCGGCCACTCCAGCAACGCCAATGGATTGCCGCGGGTCTCGGCCACCAGCTGATCACGCACCCAGCTGTCCAGCGGCACGGTCACCTCGGCATCCAGTAGCGCCCGCGCATCCGCGGGCGCCAAGCCCTGCACCGGAAGCTGCGACAGCCCCGCCAAATTCGAGGTGGGCACCCGGGCGGCGAACACCAACCCCACCGACTCAGCGCCCAACCGGCGCGCCACAAACCCCAGCACCTGCGCCGAGGCGCGATCCAGCCACTGCTCATCGTCGACAATGCACACCAGCGGCAGGCGTTCGGCGGAGTGGGCCAGCAGACCCAGTGTGGCCAACCCGACCAGGAACCGGTCCGGCGCCGGGCCCGAACTCATCCCTAACGCGATCCGCAGCGCGTCACCCTGCGCCCCCGGTAAGCAGTCCAGACCATCCGGCAGCGGCGTGCACAACTGATGCAGGCCGGCAAACGCCAGCTCCATCTCCGACTGCACACCGGCGGTCTGCAGCACCCGGCAGTTAGTCGCGCGCCGTACCAAATGCTCAAGGAGCGCTGTCTTACCCACGCCTGCGTCCCCGCACAGCACCAGCGCCCGGCTCTGCCCGTCGCGCACGGCCTCCACGAGGCGGTCTAGCATCCCGCACTCGGACCGACGACCAACTAGCATTTCGTACCCCGATACCGTCGCTTCGCTCTAAACCAACGGTGTCGGCGATAAGCGTAACCGCGCTGCTGCGACGAGAGTAGGTCGAGCTTGTTCAGCCGATGCGGGGGTGCGTCGTAGGCAGCAAAGCCGGCTTGCGAGGAGACCCTATCGACCGAAGGCGGCGTTCATCGCGACGCGATCCATGAAGGCCTCATCACGGGACAGCTGATCGCCGCGTACATGAATGATGTCGATGCCCATCTGCGTGACGACAGGCCCCTCGGTTCCGCGGCGGCGAACTTCGACGTCCCAAATGCACACCTGAGCGTTGCTTCCCGCGATTCGCCGATCTTCCAGCACGCGAAATCGCATGTCCCACGTTGCCATAAATTTCGTAAGGTATCCGCGCAGCCGATCTTTACCCTCGATCGGCCCGTCGCTACCGGAGTCTCGGTACACCACATCATCGGTGTAGGTATCCAAAACTGCTTCGACGTCGAGCGAGTTCCAGGCTTCGATGCATTTCCAAGTAGCAGCGAAGATGGCATCGTCACTCAAAGTCGGATCGTTATCGGCCACGGACTTTCTCCTCTGTTCGCGCGCAATGCTCCGGATCAGCCAATATTATTCTGGGACAAGGGAAATGGGCCAGAACCGTGTCATCGGTCATTGGGTGACGACCTTCAAGAGCGCTGAGGCGACGGCTTTCATGCCCTCGCTATTCGGATGGAACGAACTCGGCCAGCGGTATAGGGGTTGCAAGGGCTGGATCCAGGAGGAGGTACTCCCCAGTTCGTGCGCGAGCCCGAGCTGGGACGCGTGCACCACCTCGCCCCCCGCGCGATCGGCGGCATCCGCGAACACGCCGTTCAGTGCTTCGTGCACCGACGCCATGGCTTCGACGGACGCCGCGTCGAATGGGACGTCTTCGAAGGGGACGGTCATTTCCCCCACGATGGGGAGGTAGTCCACCAAGACGACCCGAGCCCCTGGAGCGCGTCGGCGTGATTCCGTCACAATTCGCGCCAGGCCGGCAGTCGCAGTACTGCGCTGTTCTACGGTCACGGTTGGCATAGCGGCCGGCCTCCAACGCCGCAGGCGCCCATTGGTGAACCGGTCGAGGGTGAAATAGGCGGCGAGCTTCATCGCCGAGCCCAAGTAATTGAGGTCATTGCCTCCGGCCGTCACCAGCACTAGGTCTGCATCGGCGGGCATCGAAGCGATCTGCGGACCGAATTTCACCCAGCCCACCCGCTGCGGCGTGTCGAGGATTGTCGACGTCGTCGCCCCGGACACGGTCAGATCGGTGAGCTCGGCGCCGATCATGCGGGCCAGAATGTGCGCGTAGTTGTTGCCGGACCGCATGGCGGCGCGGTTGACGACGGGTCGGATTCCTGGTCCTGCGGCGTAGGAGCTTCCGAGTGCTGCGATTCTGCGGTATTCGGTCAATTGCTCGGTCTCCTCAATCGGTAAGCGGTCGCCGGTAGCCTGATGTCGGCTGCAGCCACCACATGGATGCCGGGACCGTCGGTGAGTCGGGTGAGCGCATGCCCGGGAGGCATTTCCACGGCGCTGGGAATGCCCAGCTCTGGCAGGATTTCGGCGATAGTCCGCCATTGCACTGGCTGGGCTACCGATTCGGCGAGGTCGGCAAGCACCTCATGACTGGTCTGTACCCGCCGTCCGCTCGTGTTGGTCAGGTAAGCGGATCGCAGCGGCCGTGGCGGGACCGAGGCGAGGTGAGCAGCTAAGGCGTCGCGTACCGGCGCCTGCAACGGGCCGTGGGAGGCGACTGCGACGGCGAGTGGTTCCACTCGGCTGGCTCCGAGACGTTCTGCGGCCGAGACGAGCTCGTGCAATGCTTTCGCGGTGCCGCTGAACACAACTTGCCTGCGGCTGTTTATGTTCGCCACCCACAGCGGATCTTCGTCCGAGCCGACCTGACCGGCGAGTTCGGCCGCGGTGCGGGAGTCGACGCCGAAGACGGCCGCCATGCCCCAACGACCTTGCGCGCAGACCCGTTTCATCGCCGCCGCGCGCAAGGCGACAGCGTCGAGTGCTTCGGCGAAGGTGAGTGCTCCGGCGACGACTGCGGCGGCGAAGGCCCCCACCGAGTGGCCTGCCACTGCGTCCGGACCGGGCACACACATGTTCCGGGTAAGGGCCTGCGCTGCGGCTGTGCTTGTGATGAGGAGCGCCAGTTGAGCATTGCGGGTGTCAGTGAGGCCGGCGGCGGTGTCCAGGTCAGCCATGCCCGGCAGATCGGCTCGTGAGGCGAGGAACTGCCCGGCCGCGGTCAGAGTCTCTCGGCACAGTCCCTCGACGCCGAGCATGCCCGGTTGCTGAGACCCTTGCCCAGGAAACAGAAAAGCCATCATCGCTTGTCCAGGAGCGGAGCCACGGGCATGAGCACAGGACCGGTCGGGGTCTTCGCGAGCACCTCGTCAGCGCCGGACAGCAGCTCGTCTAAAGCAACAGCGCCGGCATTGAAGTCGACTTGCGCGTCGACACGCGCGGGCAGGTCGGCGAACCCGTCCCGCAACCCAGCCAGGAGAGCCCATTGTGCGGGGAGATCGAGGTGGAATTGTGCGCGAATCAAGATATCGAGGTCGCTTTGTGCATTGAGCGTCCGTAATCCCGTCGCGAGCTCGAAGCCAGCGCTGCCCGTCGGCCCCCATCGCACGGGGAACGCCTTGAGCCGTTCCGATAGCTCGGCGAGCGCCCTGGCCGCAGGCGTCCGAAGCGGTAGGCTTTTCACTCGGTCCAGGAGCTGTTCGGGCGCCAACCGCTCGGCGATATTCGTCGCCGAAATAACTGCGCCCCAGCGCTGTTCGCGTGTCTTCCCTCGCACACCCACCGGCAAGTGGCCTTCGCCGGAAATGTCCCGACGCACCACTGCCCACGGGGCCAGGGCCAGCGCCCGGCTCACCCACTCAGGGGCGCCGTTGAGCAACTCGACGGGATGACTCACCCGCACCAGGTCGTGTGGCCGCGGAGACGTCATTCCGGGTCGCTGGTTCGCCATTGCGTCGTTAGCGCGGCGCGAACCATCCTGGAGGCCTTGCGGTTTCGGATCGCATCGGGTGAATCAAGCCGGTTTGAGAGGTCGCGCGGGCCGTTGCGTGCGGCGGCGACGGCACGGCGCAGCGCGTCGTGAACGATGCTGACATCGTCGGCGATTGGCGCATCGGCATTAGAGACCTTCAATAGGCCGTCGCAGAAACCCAGCTGAGCCCACGCTTCGACGTCGTAGCTCAGCGGGAGAATCCTGGCCCCCAGGTCTTCGAGCTCTTCCACGGTGCGCAGGGTGATACGAGCCGCGGCCGCTTTGTGCATCGCGTGGATCTGTACTCCGGGATCGTCGAGCGCGAGTATCTGCTGGGCCTGCAGTCCGTGGGTGAGGAATCCGCCCGATAGCGCTGTGCCGACGACGATTGCCACAATCGGATGGCCGGCGTTGCGGGCGCGATGGTAGGCATCGACGGTGGTGGCGAATGCCTGGTGCAGCCCGGCCAGTTCCTCGATGCGCCCGTACGCCTGGCTGGGTAGGTCGACCACCGCCACGATGGCCGGTTTGGTGTCGGCGTCGGCGTGCAGGCCGACGATTCGGTTGATCGTGTCGGCAAGTGCCGATGCTTCGGTGAGTCCGACCTCGCCGTGGCGCGCGCGGACGAACCGGTTGTCTGGGTCGGCAACGACGGCCAGATAGGTCGCTTCGGCGGTATCGGCTTTGATCACGGAGCCGATCACCGCAGTGGGTTCGACGCCGGCAAGTGCGGTGAGCCAGGTCCCACCCCGACCACGATCGGGTGCGGCGACCGGGTCGTGGGCCGGGTCGGCGGAGCCGCCCACGACCTCGTAACTGGAACCCCACAGCTGCCGGAGTTCTTGAGGTGTCGGCGACGCGGCGGGATCGAGGGCCGTCAGGCGAGCGGCCAGTACGTCGGCACGTTCGCTTCGGTGGGTACCCGCCGGCGCCACTCCAGCCGCGATCGCGTTACTGATGGCCGCACGCAGCTTGTCGGCGTCATCGGGAACCAGTTGATCCGCCAGCGCAATCGCGACGCGCTGGTTCCCGCCCTCCATGGCCCAGATCAGTGCGCGGTCGGTGGAGTCGAACTCCTCGATGCCGTGTTCTTGTTCGATGACCGCGGCACCGTTGAGCGCCAGACGACCCTGCGGGGTCATGATCAATCGGGTGCACAGGCCGGCGGCAATGCTTACGCCGCCGTAGCAGCCGACCTGCCCGGCCACTACGCCGATGACCGGTGCCAGCGGCCGCAAATCCAATATCGCCGAGCAGATTTCGGCGACGGCGTTCAGGCCCAGGTTGGCCTCCTGCAGCCGCACTCCCCCGGTCTCCAGCAGCAACACAGCCGCGGTCGGCTTGCCCGCACGGGACGCTCCCGCGGCCAACCGCAACGCCTGACTGATCTTGGCTCCCGACACCTCGCCGGTGCCGCCGCCCTGAAAGCCTTGCTCGATGGATGCGATCACGGCCGGGCGGCTGTCGATCGTTCCGCGGGCGATGACAACACCGTCGTCGGCCTGCGGGACAATGCCCTGCGGTTCGAGCCACGGGGATTCCAGCCGATCGAACGGCCCACACAAAATGTGGACGCTGTCGGTGTCCAGCAGTGCCCGGGCTCGCATTAGTGCGTCGCCCTCAATGAAGCTGCGCCTGACCAGAATCTGTTGCCAGCCATCCAGCGCTGTGTCCACGCTCACGATGCGTCCTCGTCAGTCGCGGCTTCGGCGGCCTGGCGCAGCCGGAGAGTGACCACGGCCGGTGTCGCGCCGAAATCGTTGAGTTCCCAGCGTCCGGCGACCGGCGTGTGGGCGAAGAACCGTTCGAGGGTGGCCCGCCAGACGGTGTCGAAGCCGTCGACACTGGTGCGCACGCGCACTTGCGCCAGAGTGCGATCGGCCGACCCCTCAAGGAGCACCTCCAAGTCTCCGGAGGCAACCACGCCGACGTGGGTGCGCCGGCTTGGGAGCCGCTCGGCGGGAAAGTCGTAGTTCAAGGTCTGCATCGCGGTCAGCATCCTTCCCGCAGGGGTAGCGAATCGAGAAACAGCGTCGCGGTAAGGAGGTCGGCGGCGCCACCGCAGGACAGGCCGCCCCGCGCCGCATCGCGGCATAACCGCTGCAGCCGGTTTCGACCGTCGACGGTGGCGCAACCGCCGTTGCGCACGACTTCGGCGGCGCCCCGCTGGACTAAGCGCAGGGCCGCCGGGCCGCCGCGGTGCAACACGCAGGTGTCATCGAGGCTGGCCATGATCGCCATCAGCCCATTGAGCGCCGCATGGTCAGCGCTCTCTTCCCGTTCCCTGGCCGCCCGCAGCGCCGGCAACCCGCAACTGAGCACATGCGGAAAGCCCGCAGCGGCTTCGCCGACGGCGCCTGACACCCCGAAGCGCAGCCGGGCTTGCTGGCCGTGGGACAAAGCGTGGTCGGTGGGCGCAAGGAGGCCGGGATCCGGTGTCCGGGCCAGATCGGCGGCGAAAGATGCTACTGATTCGACACTTTCAGTGACCGCCGCACCTGCGGCAAGCAGGCCCAGTGTCCACAACGCGCCCCGATGGGTGTTGACATTGCCGGTGGCGGCGAGCATCCGTTGCTCACCGCGGCGGCCGATAATGCCGATTCGGGCACGCAATTGTGGTCCGAGCGGAATGGCCCGGGCCGCTTGGACACACTGGCGCAACGGATCCCGCAGGGATTCGGCGGAGATGGCCAGCAGCGACAGGCTCATGTCCGGGTGGCAGCGGTTGCCTCGTCGATCCACCAGACCCGGTTTGGGCGTCAGCTGCGCCTCGCTGTGTAGGGCGGCGACCGCCCCGGCGGCGATCCGGTCGGCGGACAGCAGCCAGCCGGTGACCGTCATAGGCTGATGGTTCATTGCCTCACCAATCTCGGAACTTTGCGGGTGGGTCGTACAGACCGCCCGACCAGGCGACCAGGTCTTCGATGCTGCGTGCGGCCAACAGCGATCGATCCGCTTGCGCCGCGCTGATTTTCAAATCCTCCGGGTAGGCCACCAGCCCGTCGCGACGCAACTGGTCGGTCTGGCGTGCCGCCGCGCCGATTCCGACCGGGGTCACGCCGGCGACCGCGGCCAGGGCCGCCCGGCGGTCGGCGAGCGAGTGCGCCTTGTAGAGGTAGGCCACGCCTTCCTCGGTCACGACGTGGCTGACGTCATCGCCGTAAATCATCACCGGTGGTATCGGCATGCCGACGTTCTTGGCGACAGCGACAGCGTCGAGTGCTTCCACGAAGGTGGGAATTCCACCCTTCTGGAAGGTTTGGGCGATTTGTACCACCAACTTGCGGCCGCGTAGCGCGGCACCCTCGCCGTGGATCATGCTCAGCCATGCCGGTGAGGCGTGGCGCCGCCCGTGGGGGTCGTGGCCCATGTTGGGCGCCCCGCCGAACCCGGGTAGCCGGGCCTCGGTGACCGTCGACGAGTTGGCGTCCCGATCGATCTGCAGCGACGATCCGATGAACATGTCGATCGCGTACTGGCCCGCTAGCTGACAGAGCACGCGGTTGGATCGCAGCGAGCCGTCTCGTCCGGTAAAGAAAACGTCGGGACGGGCCGCGGTGTAGCGCTCCATGCCGACCTCGCCACCGAAGGCGTGGATGGATTCGACCCATCCCGATTCGATCGCAGGAATGAGCGTCGGGTGCGGGTTGAGCGTCCAGTGCTTGGCGATCTTGCCTTTCAAGCCGAGTTGGGCGCCGTAGGTGGGAAGGATCAATTCGATTGCTGCGGTGTCGAATCCAACGCCGTGGTTGAGCGAAACGACTTGGTGCCGTTCGTAAATCCCGCGGATCGCGATCATCGCTTTGAGGATCTCCACCGGTCCGATGTGTCGGGGATCGCGGGTGAAGAGCGGCTCGATCGCGAACGGCCGATCGGCTCGCACAACCAGATCGACCCAGTCGCCGGGGATATCGACTCGAGGGAGATCACCTGGCTCGACGATTTCGTCCGCCTGCACGATCACCACGCCGTTACGAAATGCGGTGGCCTCGGCGATGGTAGGCGTGTCCTCGGTATTGGGTCCGGTGTATAGGTTGCCGTCGCGATCGGCCTTCGCAGCGCACAGCAGGGCCACGTTGGGTGTGAGATCGGTGAACATCCGCGCGTACAACTCCACATAGGTGTGGATCGCACCGATTTGTACCTGGCCGTCCTGGATTAACTGGGCGATCCGCACGCTCTGCGGCCCCGAGTACGCGAAGTCCAATTTGGTCGCGAGTTTTTTCTCGAATAGGTCAAGATGTTCGGGGCGTGACACGGACGAGATCAGCATGTGCAGACCGTTGACTTTGACCGGATCGCATTGCGCTAGCGTGCGTGAGAGGAAGTCGGCCTGCTTCTGGTTGTCACCCTCGAGTGCGACACGGTCACCAGGGCGCAGCGCAGCCTGCAGGGTGTCCCGTAGCCGCGACTGCTCAATCACCTTGCCGTCGATGAACGGCGAAACCCGAGTCAGCCGATCACGCTTGTCGGCGCCGCGACGGGTCCAATCCCGACCATCACCGCCACGATTGATGTTGTCTGCTGACATCGCAAATGCCCGCGCATTCTGTGTTGTCGCCGTCGAACCCGTCTACCGCCATCATTGTCAAACTCCGGCTGCGGTGATGATCAAGTCGGAAACTTCTTTGGCCTTGGAGACGATCGACAGGTGGCTGGCGTCCAATTCGATGGTGGTGGCCTTCATCCGCTGCGCAAGGAACCGTTCGAGGTCGGGGTTGATGGTTCGGTCTTTCGTCGACACGGCGTAGAACGAGGGCTTTGACCGCCACGCCGCCTGGGTGGTCTTTCCTTTGAACAGCTCGCCGGAAACGCGGCCCTGCACCGCATAGAGCACTCGCGCGCGGGCCGGGTCGACGTCTTGGGCGAAGTCGTTCAGGAAGGCGTCCTCGCTCAACTGCGCATAACCGTCCGTGCCCTTGATCAGGCCGGCACTCGCTGGTGGAGCGGGATATTTGGCGGCCAGCGCGGTGAAGTCTTCGCCAGCATCGGGAGCGCGAGCCGCGATGTAGACCACCGCCGTCACATTGGGGTCGGCCCCGGCCTCGGTCACGATCATGCCCGAATATGAGTGGCCGACAAGGACTGTCGGGCCATCCATCATCGCCAACGTGCGCCGCGCGAAACTGACATCTTCTTCCAGCGTCCGCAGCGGGTTTTGCACCGACGCCACGTTGAGACCCCGCGCCTGCAGTAAAGGGATGACATCCGCCCAACATGACCCGTCGGCATAGGCGCCGTGAATGAGCACCACGTTGCGGGCAGTTTGAGGCGGGTGGAGTGGGGCCGGCGTGCCGGTACAGGACGGCATGCCCGCCAGCGCGGCGACACCCCCAAGCGCCAGGCCTGAGACAAACGTCCTTCTGTTCATTCGCCGTCCCCTTCCAGAAGCTGCTGAAGCCTGCACGACGGTCCGCCGTAGCACCATCGTCACTGCCGTGCGGGTGGGTTCGCATCGGCAAGCCCGCAGTGCAGGTCCGCAGTCAGCGTTGCTTCAGTACTTCACCGGCCGGCGGTCAGTGCGGGTTCGGCCCCCGCGGCCTTGAGGGCGGCGATGTCTTCGAAGCCGCAGATGGACAAGGTCAGGTCGAATTCGGCCAGGAACGACTTCAAGTAGTGAGTCAGGCTCTCGGCGCCGCCATAGGACATCGCGTAGGCGTACGGGCGGCCCAGCCCAACCGCGGTTGCCCCCAACGCCAGCGCGATGATCGCGTCGGTGGCATCGCGGACCCCGGAGTCGAATATCACCGGTGTGGAGCCGGCGGCCTTGACTACGTCCGGCAGCACCTGCAGGGTGGAGATACCCGAATTGGCCTGGCGTCCACCGTGGTTGGTGCAGTACAGCACATCAGCGCCGTTGTCGATGGCCATCCGCGCATCATCGGCGTGCTGAATTCCCTTGATCGCCACCGGCAGAGTCGTTTGCTCCCGTATCCAGCGCAGATCCGCCCAGGTCAGCGGGTGGTTGAAGATCTCGGCGTAGTGCGCCAGCGCGGCGGCCTGGTCCTCGTGCGGTGGCTTGGCCAGATGCTTGGTGAAGTTCTCGTCGGAGTAATAGTTCTGCATGCAGAACCCCCGGAACTGCGGGAAGTTTCCACGCTCCAGGTCAGACGGCCGGAAACCCAGCTGCCACGAATCCACTGTCACCATCAATGCCGAATAGCCCGCGGCCTGTGCCCGATCGATCAAACTGGCCGCGAGATCCCGGTCGTCGGGCAGATACAACTGGAAGAAGCTCGGTGTCGTGCCGGCCTCCTTGATGACGTCCTCCATCGGGGTCTGGGAGAACGTGGACAGGGTGAACGGCACACCCGTAGCCGCCGACGCACGGGCGGCCGCCAGATCGCCCTGGAAATCCGGGGCGCACAAACCGATCAGCCCGATCGGGCACATGAAGATCGGCGATATCAAGTGCTTGCCGAACAACTCGATGGACAGATCACGCTGCGGCGGGCTCACCATCATCCGGGGAACGATCCCGTAATGCGAATACGCGTCGATGTTGGCCTGCTGAGTGCGCCCGTCCCCGGCAGCAGCCGAAACATACCGATACACCCAATCCGGCAGCGCCTCAGCAGCTTTGCGCTCGATTGAGCGAAAGTCAAACGGGTAGCGAGAGTTGACCCCCTTGACGGCGTCGGTGTAGACCCCCAGCTGAAAATCACCGAAATTATTAGGCATTGCGCGTGTTCCGTTCTTGTGCGGCAGGGCATTCTGGATCGCAGGGAACCGGACTAAGCCCCGCTTGTCGGGCGGCGATCATCGGTGGCGCGCCGATGCAGCGGCGTCCACAAATTCGCTGGTCGTCATCGAAGCTCCGTTGTTGGCCAGCCAGCTTGGTTGCCACGAACCCAACGGGGTCAGTGGATACTTGTATTCCCCTGGTGTCTTTGACATCTCGACCATTTCCTTGACGCCGGTATAGCGACCCATTGGGGTGTCGACAACGAATCCGTCGGGATCGGGGTAGCGGTGCTCTTCGTTTGAGCCTGCTGTCTTGTTCGCGTAGTCGCGATCGAAGATGCCCAACTCGGCGAGCCATAGCGCGGTACGCACCAACGAAACCCGCACGCGGTAGCTTCCGCCCTCCTCGGCGCGCCGCAGCAGTGCAGACAGGATGCCGCAGGTGGCCAGCCAACCCGCTGCGTAGTCGCAGGCGACGTAGATCGACGGGTGTACCGGCTCGTCGTCGCTACCCTCAATGTTGTCCAGACCCAACGCGAAAGTGGCTGTGACGTCGAATCCGACTCGGTTCGACCATTGGCCGGTTTCTCCGGCCCAGGTGATCTGGGTATCGATCAGACCTGGGCGTTCGTTGATCACTTCCTGCGGTGTGATGTGGAGTCGGTCCCGCCATCCGGCACGGCGATTAGTGACCAATACGTCGGCCTGGGAAAGGAGCTCACTGAATTTCTGCCGCCCTTCGTTGTTGGCCAACTCGAGCATGGTGGAGCGCACGCCGACATGGGATGTGTAGTGCCACAGCGTGTGCTCGACATCGGATGGCCGCCATACGTTGAGCGCGTCGGCACCATGCAGGGCCATTGCGCGACCGATCGACGGGCCTGCGATGACGTGGCTTGACGACAGCAGGCGTATCCCGTCCAGCGGTGTCTTCGGGTTGGGGGTAAACGGTATGGGCTCGCTATCGCCGACCTTCTCGACGCTGACCAGAGGCATCAACCCCAGGTTCTTGGTGAAGGCGTCCATCTTGAGCACGTCTTTGATGTTGCGGGCCAGCGGCAATGGGATGCCCGCCTTCTCACCGGCAGCCTCAAGCTCCTCGCCGTTCCACTCCTTGACCGCGGCGCGTATCGCGTCATAGGAGCTGCCCCTGGGTTTGAGCAGCTCCAGTGCGCGCTGGCGTAGAGCGGGATAGATCTCGCCGAGCATGATCCACTTACCATCCTTGGTAGGAACGATGTCGGGGCCTTCGGTGAATGGGCTGTAGGGGTCGGTGCGTCCAGGGAATCCGTTGAGCAGTTCCCACTTCCCGTCGAAGAACGGGGTGAGGCGCCGCAATGCCTTACGCACATCGACGTGAATATCCTGTCCCTCGCCGGTACGTTCCTTCCATATCTTTGCGATCAGGATCGCCTTGGCCGCCAGCGAGATTGCGCTGATGGATCCGTAAGGCAATCGATCCGGGGTGATGGGGTCCGCGCCGTAGTAGGTGACCTTACCTCCGGAGTCGGAAGTTGTTGCCCCTAAGCTTTGCAGCAAGGATTCAACATGTGCGGACACGTCTATCGTGCTGCTCTGTAACGGGTTGTCGTAGTTCGCGATAATCCGTTTCGCCAGGTTTTCTGCTGCATTCACGGTCAATCTCCTTATAGTGAGCGGTTGTTACGGCGCGGATCAGCCCTGGCCCTCGGCGAGCCAGGCGTCCTCGTGTCCCGGCTCGGGCAGCGGGCGGCCGAATTCCACCGCGAACCGCGCTGGGCCCGGCTGGATGAGGACCGTCACCTGCTCGGCCGACACCCCTGCTATCCGGGTCACCGCGGCGGCGATCACGCTGGCCAGGCGGGTGGTTTCGGTGTCGGGGTGGCCTTCGCGCACCCAAGCGCTGACGAGCACTAGATTGGCCGGGACGCCGCCGCTGTAGACGCTGGCGTGGGGCAGCTCGTGAAAGACCACGTTGACGTAGGCGCTGGGGACATGGTTGATCGCGGAGTGGATGGCCCCGATCTCGCCCGCCAGGGCGGCCTTGGTGTCAGAGCTCAGCGTCGACGCGGTAGTGGTGCAGGTGTAAACGGGCATCCGGTCCTCCACGCCTTGGGTCTGGACGGTTGTACGGGACTTTCAGCCCAGGTGTGCGGGCTTTGGTCTGGTCGGCACCACGATGACCGTCGGGCCATCGCCGGCCACTGCTGCGGTGAATTCGTGAGCAAGTTTGTCGGTGCTGTCCACGTCGACCGCGCGGCAGCCGTAACCGGTTGCGATGGAGGCGATGTCGAGCCCCGGTAGGTTCAGCCCGGGGACGCCGGGTGTCTGCTCGAGCGCGGCGAATGACTTCAGGATCGAATATTCGCCGTTGCGCATGACCACGAACACGATCGGCAGCTTGTGTTGGGCGGCGGTGTAAATGGCCTGCACCGAATATTGGAATGACCCATCGCCGATGGTGGCCAGCACGGTGCGGTTAACCCCGCGGGCGCGGTCGCCCAGGGCGATGCCTACCGCCGCGGGTACACCCCAGCCGATCCCGCCGCTGGCGGTGCCGAAGAACGACGCCGGGGCGGTGGTCGGCAGCCAGCGCAGCTGCTCGGCGAGCGTCGAGGTGGACTCCATCACCACCGGCGAATCGGCGGGTCTGACGTCGGCCAGGGTCGACCACACGGCGTCGGTGCTCAACGGCGCTGACTCGTCACGGTCCATCGTCACGGTGCTGGAATGGGGGGCGGACGGGATCTGGCGGTCGCTGTGATCGGCGATCATGTCGATGAGCTGCTCCAATACCAGCAGCGCATCGCCGAGCAGGCTGTCGCCGACCGGCGCCGCCCCGGCGACTTCAGGATCGGCGGTGATCTGCAGCAGGTCGGTGTCCTGCGGCAGGTACTCCCCGGCTACATAGGGGTAGTACCGGAAAACTTGGGCCCCAACGACTATCACCAGATCGTGGCCACGCATCACGTCGGTGGCACCGGCGATGGTCATCGGCAGCACTCCCCGGTACAGGTGGTGGTTCTCCGGGAAGGACACTCGGTCGGCCAGCGGGCTGTTGTACACCGGCGCGCCAAGCTTTTCGGCAAAGACTATTCCGGCAGCCCAGGCGCCAGCCCGATCTGCCTCGGGGCCGAAGACCACCATCGGATTCGCCGCGGCGTCGATCCGCGCGGCGAATTCGCGCAGCCGTCCGGCGTCCGGGCTGACCCGGTGGCTGACCGTGCGGACCACCGCCGGCCCCAGCGCCGGCTTGTCCCAATCATCCAGCGGGATCGACAAATACACCGGCCCGGCCGGCGGTTGCAGCGCCGCCGCGTAGGCGCGCATGAACGCCGCGGGTACGTCCTCGGCGCGGGCCGGCTCATAAGCCCACTTCACCCACGGCAACGGCAGCAGGGTGGCATCTTTGTTGGTCAGGTACGGGTCGCACGAGACCATTTCGCGGGTCTGCTGGCCAGCCGTGACAATCAGCGGGGTGTTGCCTTTGTAAGCGGCCATCAGGCTGCCCATCCCGTTTCCGGTGCCAGCACTGGTGTGCAGGTTGACCAAGGCGGGCTTGCCGGTCGCTTGCGCGAAACCGTCAGCCATCGCGACCACCGACGCCTCCTGCAACCCGAGTACATATGCGAAGTCGGCCGGGAAGTTCTTCAGGAACGTCTCCTCGGTGGAGCCAGGGTTGCCGAACACCGTCGTCAACTCCAACGCGCGAAGCAGGTCGTAGGTCACCTCTCGGACGGTTGGCTGGTTTGTCATAGGGCGATCATCAGCGCCGCGGGGATGCACTAACATCCGTCAATCCCCCAGTGCTATACCCCAGTGGCGGGTTCTCGGCGGGGCGATGGTGTGCTGCCGGACGACCGCACTCGCCGAAGACCCGTGCTCGGCACACCGCTGTGCGCGGCGGGCCGGCTACGCAGGCTCGCGCAACGGGGTCAGTCAGACAGGACCTGGTGCAGTTGCCCACGTGAGGCGACGTTGAGCTTGGTAAAGACCTTGCGCAGGTGATATTCCACCGTGCGGGCACTGATGAACAACCGCGCACCGATCTCGGGATTGGACAACCCATCGCGCGCCATCCGCGCGATCTGCGTTTCTTGGGCCGTCAGCATCTGCGGGTCGGTGACACCGGTGCGTTTGCGTCTGGTCTCGCCGGTGGCGTGCAGTTCACGGCGGGCCCGCCCGGCGAACCCCTCCATGCCCATCTCCTCGAACATGTCGTGGGCTCGGCGAAGCGCGTTGCGCGCATCGGTCTGTCTGCGCTCTCGGCGCAACCATTCCCCGTAGAGCAGGTGCGCCCGGGCCAAATCCGGGCGCAGCCGGGTGCGGCCCAACCGCTCAATCGACTCCCTAAAGAGATCCTCGGCAGCTGGGCCGTCGGTGACCAGCGCGCGGCAACGGGCCTCCACCCCGCAGGCCCAATCGGTGCCGCTCGCACTGGCCAACCTGGCCAGCTTGCCAACGGCATCGGCGGCAAGGTCGGTGTGGCCACAGTGCACGGCCGCCTCGACGAACTCTGGAGTCAGCCAGGCACCACGAACTGAGAGCCGGCCGGGCGACGATGATGACTTTCGTTGAGTCGCGGTGCGCATGGCCGCTGCCATCACCTCTTGATAGTCGCCGACGGCGTTGTGTGCCAGCGCGCTCGTAAAGTCGGCCACCGTCATCCCGAACCCCTCTCGCCGTTGGTTCACAGCACTGCGCGCGGCGTCGATCAATTCGCTCACTTCGACCGGTCGACCCCGCATCCCCGCCACGGCTAGGGCCGCATACGGCGCAAAACTGGCGCCGGTCGCTTCTAACACCGCCTGCAGCTCCTGGCTCAACGCGGCCGCGGCGGACAGCTCGCCGGCGAACACGAGCCAAATCACCTTCAAAGTCAGAGCCGGCGGAAGCTCGCCCAGCGCGCCGAGGCTACGGGCAAGCTCAAGGTAGCGATCCGAAAGCAGCCCCCAGCGGTCGTGGTCCCACAGGTGCTGGGCGGCGAGCATGTTCACGAGCAGGAGCGCGTGCAACTCGTTCTCGGGTGACCTGCCGGTGCCGAACAGATCCAATGCGCTGTGCAGGATCGGCGCCCCCGCCGCATATCCCCTGGTGTAGTGTGCCGCGAAGCCATCCAGCATCAGGTCGGCCGCGCTGGTGGTGCCCGCGGGCCGCGGTGCGGCCGCGGCGGCCTGAGCAAGTTGCAGCCCCACGTCACCGCGGGTCACGTCGTCGCTGAAAAACGCTGCACTCATCGCCTGGAGGTAGGTCGAGCGGGCCAAATCCGCGTCGATGGACTCCAGCCGCTGGGCGGCCTTGAGCAGCAGTTTCGGCGCGTCGCCGCCGCCCCGGGTGGTCGCAAACGCCAACTCGGCCTCGATCAGCTCAATCCGCGCCTGCTGAAAATCGCTGGGCACCAGTGGTTTCACGATCGACAACAAGTCCCGCGCCGCGTCAAACGCGCCCGCCTGAACCTGAGCCGATGCCGCCGAAAGGGCCCGCTCCGCCCGTTTGTCTGGATCCAGTGTCAATTCGGTAGCGCGCTGCAGAAACGCTGCCGCCGCGGCCAACCCGCCCCGGGCTTGTGCGCGTCCTGCGGAAGCCTCCAGTTCGGCGGCTACCTTTTCATTAGGCCCTGCCGCGGCTTGCGCACCATGCCAGGCACGACGATCAGGATCGCGCTGTGCATCAGTAACCTGTGCCAGCGCACCATGCACCTGTCGCTTATCCTGCGGCGGTGCTGAGGTGTAAACCACCGAGCGCACCATCGGATGCCGAAACAACACCCGAGTACCAAACTCGGCCAAACCGTCCTCGACCGCGGGACCGGCCGCCTCGGCATCAATCCCCAGCTGCGCGGCGGCGCGCCACACCAAACTCGCGTCCCCGAGCGGATCGGCCGCCGCGATCAAAAGCAGCCGCCGGGTTGGTTCGGGCAGCACGTCAAGCCGCCGCCGAAAACCCTCGGCCACACCGCCGGGCAACCGCACCGCGGCCGGCAGCCCGAAACCGCCAGACCACTGCGCAGTGGTCAGCGCGCGCGGCCACTCCAACAACGCCAGCGGATTACCACCAGTCTCAGCCACCAGCTGATCACGCACAAAGTTAGCCAGCGGTGCAGTCACTTCAGCGTCCAAAAGCGTGCGCGCATCCGCGGCGCATAATCCCGTCACCGGCAGCTGCGGCAACCCCGCCAAATCCGGCGTCGGCACCCGTGCACCAAACACCAAGCCCACCGATTCGGCCACCAGTCGTCGCGCCGCAAACCCCAACACCTGTGCCGAGGCGCGATCCAGCCACTGCTCATCATCGACCACGCACACCAGCGGGCGCGGCTCAGCACTCTGGGCCAGCAGGCCGAGAGTGGCTAGGCCGATTAAAAGCGGGTCGGGCGCCGGCCCTGAACTCATCCCAAACACGACTCGGAGGGCATCAGCCTGGCGATCAGGCAAATCGTCGAGGCCACCCAGCAGCGGCACGCACAACTGATGCAGGCCGGCGAATGCCAGCTCCATCTCGGACTCCACCCCGGCGATTTGCACCACGCGGCATCGTTCCGCGCTGCGGGTCAGGTACTCCAGCAGCGCGGTTTTGCCCATGCCCGCCTGGCCGCACAGCACCAGCGCCTGGCTCTGCCCGGCGCATACCGCCTGAAGCAGCCGGTCGAGCATCGCGCATTCGGCCTGACGGCCAACCAGCTTCATCGCATCCGCACCGCCGCTTCGCGTCTCAACAAACGGTGTCCAGGCAAGACTAGCTGCGAGACCCGGAAATATCAGCCGAGACCGTCACGCCATAACCAGTGGCCGACTGTCGTTGCATACCGAATTACGTCGACAGCAATCCAGCGCGCGCTGCGGCGAGGGTGACGCGTGTGGTCTGTGTAATGAGACCGTCGTCGATGGGGTCGCCGGTGGTGACCATCCGATAGAAGAGTGGTGCTCGGAACGTGGTGAGCAAGGCGTTGGGATCGGTATTTGCTGGAAGCTCACCTCGATCGATCGCTTGGGTGACGAGCGGGGTCGCACGCACCGCCTGTTGGTCGAAATAGCGTCGGGTTGCGTCGCGAAGCTGTGGCGATCGGAGGCCGGCCGTAAGCACGACCGCAGCAATCTGACGCCCGACGCCGCCATTCAGTTGGTCGGCCAGTGTCTCGCCGAGCGCCATCAGGTCCGTTTCGATGCTGCCGGTGTCCCGGTCTGGGATGGCGTCGTGTGACCACGTCGTGAGCGCATCGACCAAAAGGTCGTCGAGCGAGGGCCACCGTCGATAGACGGTCGTCTTATTGACGCCCGCGCGCCAGGCCACCGCCTCCACGCTCAGCGCTGCGTACCCGTTGACAGTCAGCTCGTCCAGGACGGCAGAAAGGACCGCTTCACGAACCCGCGCGCTCCGACCGCCGGTCCGAACACCCTGGACTACCTGCCGGTTTGTCATTAATCGCCTCTATCAGTTGCGTTAATTCTGCCGCTGTGGCAGGCTCCCAATATAGCAACAGATCGTTGCTTTAAGCGAGTAAGGAGTGGCCCATGCGATTCATGTTCGACACCGACGAGGCGTTCTCGTATGAGACGCTGCGAGCGGTCGGATACACCGCCTTCGGTGGGGCCGACATCGGCGAGGTGATGGCAACCGCGGCGCGGATCACCCCGGGCGACTGGGAGTCGTGGTATCGGGAATGGCGTGCCCTGGCAGACCGCATCGCCACCATCGCCGACAAGAGCGCCGCTGACGGGCACGCCGCCAGTGCCAGCAGCGCCTACCTGCGAGCCTCCAATTACTACCGGACCGCCGAGTTCTTCCTTCGGGACGATCCATCCAACGATCCGCGCGTGGCGGACACCTCGACATGCGCCATCGAGACGTTTCGGGCCGCGCCGGAAATCCAGGCGCAGTGGGCGCGGGTCGGAATCCCTTATGAGGGAACCAAACTCGAGGGTTATTACCTCAATTCCAGCGGTGACGAACCCGGACGCACTCTGCTCGCACACGGCGGTTATGACTCCACGGTCGAAGAGTTGTTTTTTACCGTGGGGGAGGCCGCGCGGCGGCACGGGTGGAACTGCCTGATTTTCGAGGGCCCCGGGCAGGGGTCGGCGTTGCGGGTGGGCAAACTACCATTCCGCCACGATTGGGAGGCCGTGGTCACCCCTGTTGTCGACTTCGCCATAAACCTTCGCGGGGTCGACTCGGACCGCATCGCGCTGCTTGGCATGAGCATGGGGGGCTACCTGGCTCCTCGCGCGGTCGCCTTCGAGCACCGGATCGCGGCGTGTATCGCCTATGACGGTGTGTTCAACTTTGCGGCCGCCTTGCCCGAACCGCAGGCACGAAAGCGTAATCCCAAGCAATGGCTCGCTGCGATGGACGATGTTTTCGCCCACCGGGCCGACGCTCCCAGTTCGCAGCGGTGGGCGTTATCGAACGCCGTATGGACATTGGGAGTCACCACCGCCCAAGAGTTGATCGATGAGTTCGACAAGTACGACCTCACCAAGGTTGCCGATAAGATCACCTGTCCGACTCTGGTCTGCGAGGCCGAGGGCGACCACTTCTTCTCCGGGCAGCCGCGCGCGCTCTACGAGGCCCTGGACTGCCCGAAAACCTTTGTGACGTTTACTGCCGCCGAGGGCGCCGAAGAGCACTGCCATGTAGGAGCACTGACGCTGTTCCATCAGCGCATGTTCGACTGGCTCGATGACACCCTCGGGTCTTGAGGGCGGGTGCCGCGATGCCTCACTCACATCACCGAATAGTCAGCTTCGCCGAATACACGAAAGAAGTTGTGCCATGACAGTTTTCCCGTACCCAGAGCTCGACGCCGAAAAAGAAGCCGAATACCAGCTGTTCCCCATCAACTTGACACGGATGATGCTCCACACGCAAGGGCTCACGGTGCCGTATTGGCAGTACGGGTTGAGCTTTCGCAACGCTAAGATCTCGCCACTGCTGCGGGAGCGCGTGATCGTACGGGTCGGTGCGGTCGCCGATTGCCAATACCAACTAGTCCAACACAAAACCGAGGCCCTGCGCACCGGAACGAGCCCAGAGCTGCTGGCCGACCTGATCAACCCGCGGCGGCAGGAGTTCGACGAACCGTCGCTGACAGCATTGGTCACGTACGTCGACTCGCTAGTCAAGAACATCGGAGCCGAACACGACACTCTCGACGAGCTGCGAAAGCACTTCCCCGACAACGAAGTCGCCGAGATCACCCTGCTGGCCGGCACGTACCTGTTATGCGCCACATTTCTCAAATCGCTGCATGTGCCGCTGGATGACGGCCCCGTCAACTGGGCCGCCGCCGATGCCTACATGACGAAGGAGGGACGGTAGATGTCGAACGACCTTGCGCTTCTGGAGGATTACATCCAGCGCTGCTCCAACTGGGGCCGATGGGGCCCTGCTGACCAGCTAGGCACGGTCAACCTCATCACCGCCGAAAAGGTCCGCGAAGCCGCAGGGCTGGTCAACGTCGGCAAGACCATCTCGCTAACCATGCCCTACGACGAGCACGGCCCGCAGACCGGTTACCTCGGCAGAGCCAACCCCCATTTGTACCAACTCGCCTCGGGACCCGGATACCTCGTCGGCGAGCAATACAGGCTCGAGACGCAAACCCTCACCGAGTTGAGGAAATCCAGCGGGCAGCCCACGCTCGGCTACTACGACGACGTCCTGCTGATGCCCACCCAATCGGGCAACCAGTGGGATGCGCTATGCCACTTCTTCTGGCGCGGCCACATGTACAACGGGCATTCGGCCGACGACGCCGGAACCGGAGGTAGTCGCACCAACGGCGTGCAGAACTACACCGGCAAAATCGTCACCCGCGGGGTGTTCGTCGACCTCGCCGGACACTGGCAGGTAGAGGCACTCGAGCCCGGCTACGCCATCACCACCGACGACCTCGACGAATACCTGGCCGCCAAAGACCTCGAAATCCGGCCGGGCGACGCGCTGATCGTCCGCACCGGATTCATGCGCGTGCGGCGTGGGAAGTGGGGAGATTACGCCGGCGGGCCCTCACCAGGACTATCCCTGCACACCGCCCCGTGGCTGCGCGACAAAGACATCGCCGCCATCGCCACCGACACATGGGGAATTGAAGTACTGCCCAACGAGATCGATGTCTTCCAGCCACTCCACGTGGTCAGCCTCGCCCACGCTGGCTTAGCCTTCGGCGAGATGTTCGACCTCGACGCACTCTCCGAAGGCAGCAAAGCCGACGGGATCTACGAATTCATGTTCGCAGCATCACCCCTGCCGGTCACCGGCGCCTCCGGAGCTCCCGTCTCAGCGCTAGCGATCAAGTGAAATCCATAGTCAGTGCTCCTAGTTCGCCAACTGACGTGGTTCCGGGCTACTCCGGCGAAAGCACGGTGAGTACGCTTAGCTTATTCAGCGGGTGCCCGTATTCGTCATAGGCAGTAACACCCAATTTGCACACGGCGTACGACTTGAGTTGCTTGACGGCGGCGTCGATTGCGTGGCTGATCATGTCGAGCTGAGCGTGCTCGACCAGGTGAATCGTTGACGGGTTTGCGGCGCCGTTCTCAACCAGTTTTCGTATTTCTCCGAATGCTCCAAGTATGAGCCCGATTGCTTCAGCCGCTTGCTTGTCTTCGGTAAGGGCGAGAACGGCGAAGGCGTGAGAGGTTGCCCGTCGATATGAATCCCAGAGGTCTTCCGAGAACATATCTTTGATGCTCTGGTGGATTGCCTGTCGGTCAACGCTTTCGAGTTGATTTATGCGTTGGAGAACGATTCCGACCTGCGAGCTGCGTTGGGAGAGCGCACTGATCAAGTCGATCACCTCCGCTCTCAACTTGTCGTTGCGCGCGTCTATGCGGCCCTGCTCAAAGTGACTTTCATTGCGCCGCAGCGTGATCACGCTCACTGTCACGCTGGCAATGATCGCAATCGACGCGACTACCACGGTAAAGAAATTGCCCCACCCTAGCGTGTAGTGCCATCCGGCGAATGCGTGGATAGTGTCGCCAGACCAGGCATACACGTCCACGTCGATTGCCTTTCCGCGTTATTCGGTGTTGGTGATGTCAGGCGGTGTAGAGGCTGCGCCACCCGATGTCGAGGTCTAGCTTCTTGGCCGCTCTCACCGCGGTGTAGATAAGGATCTCGGCGTAGGTCGGAAATGAGACGGGCGCGCGAGCCAGGTCGTCTACACGTCGCATGCCGGCGGCGAGCGCCATGGCGGCGACCTGGACGACGTCGGTCGCTTGTTGGCCGACGACATGACAGCCGAGGATCTCGGCGGTTGCCTGATCGACGATCAGTTTGCAGAATCCGGTGGATTGTCCGTCGATGATCGCGCGGGTAGCCGAAGTGTAGTGGGACATCGCCGTTACAACGTTGTGCGTTTCGCGCGCCTGCTGTTCTGTTAGGCCGACGGAGGCGTATTCGGGATCTGTCAAGCTGCCCGCGGGTATTAAGTGATCTTTGATAGGCAGCCGCGCTCCACGTACGGCGTTGGTCGCGGCGACGAAGCCATCCCGCATCGCTTCGGACGCGAGCATGACGCGACCCGTTACGTCACCGGCTGCAAAGATATTTGGTGCGGAGGTTTGCAGGTATTCATTAACTTGAAGAAACCCTCGCTGGGTCACATCGACCCCCGCGGCGCTGGGTTTGAGTGCGTTAACATCGGCGCCCCAACCGACGGCGACCACCGCGAGCGCCCCCTCAGCGGTCTCGCGGTTGCCGTCCTTGGTGAAGCGCATCCGCACACCCTCGGGCGTCTTTTCGAAAGAGTCGATGCTGCCAAAGTTTTCCCGTACTTTGATGCCTTCGTGCTGAAAGGCTTCGGCGACAGCGGCTGCGACGTCATCGTCTTCGGCCGGAAGGATATGTGGAGTCGCTTCGAACAGCTCGACACGCGTGCCGAAGGTGTTGAAAACCGACGCCACTTGAGCGCCGGTGGCGCCGCAGCCGACAACGATCATCGATGGTGGGACGGTGGTCAGGCTCCACGCGTCGCTGTGGGTGCTGGTGTATTCGAAGCCCGGGATGGGCAGCTTCTTACTCACTCCACCGGTGCAGATGATGAATTTGTCTGCCTCGAGCCGCATTCCGGCTTCGGTGACAATCGTGCGCGCATCCTCGAAATGGACTGGCCCCACGCATTCTCGGACGGCACCGCCGTGTGATTCGATCAGTGTCCTTAACGTTGAACGCTCACGAACATCGCGGGTCACCTCGTCGACGCGATTGAGGAGTTGCTGGTAATCCAGTGCCGGTTCGTTGATGACGACGCCGTACTGACCGAGTTGTCGCGCAGCGCGCATCAGGCGGGCGGTATGGGCGAGCGTGCGTACGGGCACCGGACCGTCGTTGGCCGCCATACCGCCAATTGCGTGCTCGGCCACCAGCACAGTGCGAGCACCGAGTTCGGCGGCATGAGCGGCGGCCATTACCCCAGCCGGACCGGCACCGATCACAACGACGTCTGCTGTGGAAGACATGTGCGGAACTCTCTTATCCGGTGCTAAGTTGTTGCCGTAGCGCGATCGGCTTCCTTCTCCGTTGGTGAGACGCTCGCGCCATTGGCCCGCAGCTTGAGAAGGCCGATGATCACTTTGTTCTCGTTGTGGGCAAGCTCGTCGACGGAACGTCCTGCGGCTTCGCGCATCACGCCGTCAACGATGGTTTGCTTGAGTTCATCCGTAACTTCTGGATTTCCAAGAGCTTTCATACTTGCCGCAAGCGGGTCCATCAGGTGTTCCATGAAGTGCTCGATGCCCCCTGCTCCGCCGCCCAAATGCCACTGCAGGCTTTGGCCCATCACGCCCCACCGGAGTCCCGGCCCGTAGCTGACGGCCGCGTCGGTGTCCTCGACGCTCAGCACGCCTTGTTCGATGAGGTAGAGCATCTCTCGGTAAAGAGCGGCCTGTAGCCGGTTGGCCACGTGCCCCGGCAGTTCCTTGTGCAAATGAATGGCCTTCTTGCCGATCGATGTGTAGAAACGCATCGCTTGCTGGATGGCTTCGGGCGATGTCTTGGTGCCGCCCACCACCTCCACAAGCGGAATGATGTGGGGCGGATTGAACGGGTGGCCGACGATGATTCGCTCGGGGTGCTTGCAATCCGATTGCATCACGCTTGGCGTGATACCCGACGAACTCGATGCGATGATCGAGTCGACGGGTGTCGCTTCATCCATGTCCGCGAACAACTTCATTTTGAAATCGGGCCGCTCGGGGCCGTTTTCCTGGACGAAGTCGGCCCGCGCCAGCGCCTGCCCCATGTCTTTGGTGAAGGTCAGGCGGTCGCGCGATGCGCCCGGCGACAGGCCGATTTCTTCGAGTTGCCCCCAGGCCGCGTCGACGTATTTGCGCAAGTTGGCCTCAGCGTCTGGGGCCGGATCGGTCGCAACGACGTCTAACCCCCGGGCCAGATACTGGGCGGCCCAACTCGCACCGATCACTCCGGTAGCGACCACTGCAACGCGGCGAATGGGTTTATCGAATGACATGGTGCCATCTCCTTTTACGAATTTCGAAATGTGGATGTTCTTGCGGCCGTGAGCTATGCGCCGGCGATCCCGGTTAGAGGCTTGTCGGACTTGAACACAAGGTGGTCGCCACTTCCGTCAAGCCGGACCGCGCGAACCTCTCCCGAGAGGTCGCTGACGTATGCGAGGCCCGCTTCTGTGTCGACGGCAAGGCCGATGGTCTCGTGATAGTTGGCCGAGACCACGGTCACCTCGCCGCCAGGTTGGCCCGCTGCGGGTATCGGGGCCTTGTTGAGGGTGTTGCCGCGTGGCGGATCGCCGCGGTCTGTCCAGTAGATCGTGTTGGTTTGCGGGTCGAGTTCCAAATCGATGGGTTCGGGAAGTGCCGACCAGAGGACCTCGATTTCACTCTCACCGACGGCTGCGTTCAGCGATGTGCGAAAGATCCGACCGTCGTTGCCGTTCGCCGGGCCCTTCTGCGTCCAATACAGCAGCCCACGGTGCTCGTCGACGGCGACTCCGACGCACTGGTTGCGTATCACGCGGCGGTCGGCTTCGGCGGTGGCGACCACGACTTCGTCGCGCAGATCGGTGCCATCGAGCCGGGCGCTGCGCACGGCGGCGCCCTCGCGGTCCGACCAGTACAGTCGCCCGGTCGACCAGGCCCCCGCCAACTGTTTCCCGGTGACAAACGATCCGACGGGCAGGATGAAAGTGCGCCCGCTGCCGTCGATCTCGACGCGTTCCAGTGACCCGTTTACGCGGTAGAAGTCCAGATCATCGTCTGTTTTGGGGGCTCGCCCTTCGGGCAACCCCGGCGCGCCCATGTTGGTCCAGTAGACGTATTTCCGGTCCGGATCGACGACGATGCCGTCGGGCCCGTCGGTCAAGCCCTCAACCAGAGCGCTCGACTCGCCGTTTGTGATGTCGATCTTCAACAGCGTCTGTTGTATCGGGCTCAGTGCTAGTAAGTAGCCGAACATCGGACGATCCCTTCCTGCGCGTTGTAAGGGAATCGTCGCCGCCGTGGGGCTGTGGTGGCATCCGCAAGTCCGCAGTGCAACTCCACAGTCCGTCGGCTGCGGAGTTGCGGACCGGATCGGTCCGATAGGACGCGGGACCGCATCGTTTCACCTGCTCGACGGCGCAACCACCGGCGTGGTGAGAGTGTTGCTGGTCAGGTACTCGTCGAGATTGTGCAGCACCAGCTCGGCCATCGCTGAGCGTGTCCGTACTGTG
>Ga0335075_10002171_pt1 | contig 31776 bp, 34 predicted proteins | sample Lox_Sample_24_FD_206723 | JGI IMG/M metagenome (GOLD analysis project Ga0335075, IMG submission 206723) | Soil microbial communities from Loxahatchee National Wildlife Refuge, Florida, United States - Lox_Sample_2.4 | ecosystem: Environmental > Terrestrial > Soil > Wetlands | place: USA...
CATGCAGGGCCCGAGCGAGCTCGGGATCAGCGCCGACGCCAAGCTCGCCCACTGGGACCGGACGGAGGAGCTGTCCTCGATCGAGGTGCCGACGCTGGTGATCGGCGCGCAGCACGACACGATGGATCCCGGGCACATGCAGATGATGGCCGGGCGCCTGCCCAAGGGCCGCTACCTGTACTGCCCGGACGGCAGCCACCTGGCCATGTACGACGACCAGCAGACCTACTTCGCCGGGCTGACCGACTTCCTGCTGGGCTAGCCGTGTGCGTGGATGAGAGCCCGGCCGGCCAGGTCCCGGCGGTGCTGCACGACTTCGAGCCGCGGATCGAGATCGACCTGGAGCCGGTCGACTCGGTCGTGGTGACCACGCTGATGGACAACCTGACCGATGCGCTGATGCCCGACCAGGGCCCGGCGCGGCGGACCGGCCTCGGACGGACGCCGTGGCGGCCGTCGGCGGTCATGGCGGACGGGCGCGCGCCCGACGCGCTGATCGCCGAGCACGGGTTCTCGGTGCTGGTCACCGTCGCCAAGGCCGGGCATGAGCACCGGTTCCTGTTCGACGCCGGGACCAGCCCGGACGGCGTCGCTGAGAACATGCGCCGGCTGGGCATCGACGCGGGCTCGATCGAGGCGATCGTCTGCAGCCACGGTCACTTCGATCACACGACCGGAATCGAGGGCGTGATGCGCGCCGTAGGCCGGGGGAACATGCCGGTCCTGATCCACCCGCACTTCTGGCGACGGCGCCGCATCCTGCTGCCGGGCCGGGAGCCGCTGGAGATACCGACCACCAGCCGCCGGGCGCTGACCGAGGCTGGATTCGACATCATCGAGGAGCAGCAGCCGAGCTTCCTGTTCGGCCGGTCCGTCCTGGTCACCGGCGAGGTCCCGCGGACCACCGGCTACGAGCCCGGCTTCCCGCCGCAGCAGGCCTGGGCCGGCGGCGGCTGGCAGCCCGATCCGCTCGTGCTCGACGACCAGGCGCTGATCATCAACGTCGGCGGCAGGGGGCTCGTCGTGATCACCGGGTGCGGCCACGCGGGCGTCGTCAACATCGCCCGGTACGCCCGGCGCCTCACCGGCGGCACACCGCTCTACGCCCTGCTGGGCGGATTCCACCTGGGCGGCCCGCTGTTCGAGCCGCTGATCCCGCGCGTCCTCGACGAGATCTCGGCGATGAACCCCGGCGTGCTGGTGCCCGCGCACTGCACCGGATGGCGGGCGCAGCACGCGATGTCCGCGCGGTTCCCGGATGCCTTCGTCCCGAACGCGGTCGGCAGCAGCTTCGATCTGCGGTAAGCCGGATTCGCCGGACCAGGGCCGGATCAGCCCGTCGGCGCCGCGCACCCGCCGCGGCACCGCGGAGTACGCGTCCGGGGGCTCCAGCGGCTGCAGGCTGCCGGCCCGGACGTCGACCACCTTGTGCACGTGGCGCCCCCCGGCCTGCTGCACCCAGGAGACCCACGCGTGCCACGTGCCGTCGCGTTCATGCATCTCCCAGGCAAGCAGGTGGCCCACCATCCCCCCGCTCATCTCGACGATCGGCGGGCACCAGGGCGCATCACGGCTGCTCACCTCGATAGTATTCGAACCTATGTTCGACTTGTCAAGACTTCCCGTCGCGCGGTGACGGGAACAGCCAGCGCGCGTAGCGCATGATCTCCTGAGCGGCGCGGCGGCGGGCGTCGGCGAAGTAGTGATCGGGATCGCTGACCATCCGCTCCGGGCGGTCGTCGTGGTCCTCGATGGTCATGTGCGGCGCCACCATCGGCTCCTTCCTCACGACCTCAGGATCAGGCTAGCGCGTCAGCGACCAGCCCAGCCAGCAGCCGGATCAACGGCACGTCGGTGCGGCGGATTCCGTCCTTCTCTAACGCGTCGACCATCAGCATGCCGAACGCGTTCTGCCCGGCGGCTACCGGGACGGCCGCGAAGGACTTGTAGGTCTGCGGTGCCGTGATCCGCCAGCCGGCGGGCGGGTCGGCGTCGGTGTCCGGGCAGAACAGGTGCTGGTTGTGCCGGATCATCCCGAACACCAGGTCCCCTTCCGGGGTCCCCTCGGTGACCGGCTCCAGCGGGTCGTCGACGCGGCCGCTGTACTGTGCCGGGACCAGCGACCGCGGCGAGCCGGGCGCGAGCCGGAACAGGCAGGCCCGCACCCGTCCCGAGCCGGCGAGATGCGCCGCCGAGTCCACCACCATCGCGACCGTCGCCTCCTGCAGCGCCTCGCGTTCCCGCCGGTTCGCCGCGGTGGCGACGCGGCCGAGCTGGCGGACGATCGGGTCCAGCGCGTCGTTCATGGTCACCTGGGTGGTCACCGCGGCGTCCACCGCGGCCTGCTGCGTCATGGCCCGCAGCCGTTCCTTGCGGATCTGCTCGTACGCGGGGACCCCGGCCGCGGTCACGCTCGCGGCCACCGCTCCGAGCGTCCACCACGGCCGGTAGCTGACGGCGGCGCCTGCCTGCATGCCGAGCCAGGTGGCCAGGCCGACGGCGGCCAGGCTGACGGCCGTGGTCAGGTAAACCCGCGTGCCAGGCGCGATACGCATGCCGGGCAGGCTACGCGCTATGCCGCATCCCGGGGTGGCCAATTTCCTTTCACTGTTAGTGATTTCATTACTACGTTTTGCTACTTCCAGATTTCTGGAAAAAGCATTCACGGGCCGCGATTTGAGCTGGGGCACTGCGGGGCGCGGGTATGCTCACCGGAAACAGGATAATGCTAAGGCAATTGTGATTAGCCGTTTAAGCATAAAGGATGCTTGCGGAGGTCCCGTGAACTTCGGATCGTTTCTCCTGGTCATCTGGCTGGTCATCGGCGGCGTGGCTGCCGGGCAGCGCGGCGACTTCTCCGAGTCCGTCGCTACCTGCAGCAAGGCCAGCACCATTGCGGTGACGGTTCTCGCGGGGCCGCTTAATTATGTCGGGGTCGACCCGGACATAAACTGCACGACGCCGCAGCCGAGCAGCTAGCCCTCCCGTAATTTACGGTCGGGCCCGGCGGCGGCGCTCGAGCTCGAGCAGCCGGACGGCGGCCAGCTCGTTGGTCACCAGCACGTCGAGGAACCCGCCGTGCAGCGCGCCGAGGATGGCCGGGACCTTGTGCAGCCCGCCCGCCACGCCGACCACCTTGGGGATGTACCTCAGGTCGGCGAGGTCGATGCCGATCCGCCGGTCGTGAATGGGCGCCTCGACCACCGCGCCGTCCGCGTCGAAGAACTGGCCCAGGATGTCGCCGACGACGCCCTGCTCGCGCAGGCCGCGGACGTCGGCCGCGGTCAGGTAGCCAAGCTGCACGATCGTCGCGTCGGTGGTCGGCGTGCCGACCCCGACCACGGCCTGCTCGACGCTGCACGCCTGCTTGAGCACGTCCTGGATGGTCGGCTCCTCGCGCAGCGCGGCGGCGAGCGCGGGCGACGACGCGATGTTCGGTGCCGGGATGACCGTCGCGGTGGTCAGGTCGGCATCCACACCCGGCTCGCCCTTGGACGACAGGATCGTCTGCAGGTAGCCGTCGACGCCGCCGGTCAGGGTCACCATGTGCACCGGGCCGACCGCCCCGAAGTTTGTGGCGGCGATGACCCGCGACACGGTCTCGCCCCAGCCGACGCCGAGGGTCCCGCCAGGGCGCAGGTGGGTGCTGATGAACTGCGCGCCGCCCAGGCCGATGCGCGCGTTGAGCGCGTGCCGGTCCGCGGGCTCCTTCTCATGGTCAGGCACCACGAGCGCCTCGGAGAGGCTGAAGACCCGCCGAAGCTGTGAGCTCAGCTCGAACGCGTCCAGGTACTCGGCGTTCAGGTTGATCGTCACCAGGCCGACCCGCCTGGCGCGCTCGAGCAGCCGACCGACCGACGCCCTGGACACCGAGAGGCGCTTGGCGATCTCGTCCTGGGTCAGCTCGTCCTTGTAGTAAAACCAGGCCGCGCGCAGCAGCAGTTCCTCGGAACTCCAGCGCTTGACCACATCGGTACGTTCCATAGCCGCCTAGCTCCCCGCGCCTTGCCACTCTTACCGTAGCCCCACCGCGCAAGAGCCGGGCTGAGCAAGTTCTCAGAGCCTTGACATCTGCGCACACGTATTTAATGATCGCACGGCAGACTCATGCCGTTTTGCGCGCGGCACCCGGATCGCACCCCCGGGAGGTCGGATGTCAATCGAGGCTGGGAAGTCGGCTGCGGGGAGCGTCAGGACCGAGCTGCGGGAGAACGCGGTCGGGCTGCCCGGCATCCTGATGCAGGGGATCGCGACGATCGCGCCGTCGTTCGCGATCCTCGCGTCGTTCGTGTTCATCGTCAGCTTCGCCGGCCTGTCCACGCCGTGGGCGTTCCTGTTCGGCGGCCTGCTGCTCGGCATGCAGGCGCTGAACGCCTCGCAGCTGGCCAGGGTGTTCCCTTCGGCGGGCGGCTGGTACACGTGGATCGCGCGGGCCTTCCATCCGCGCGCCGGGTTCTTCGCCGGGGTGCTGTTCTCGGTGTGGCTGCCGCCGGTCGCCGTGCTGACGCTCTCCTACCTCTCGTACACGGTGCTGCAGCCGTCGATCAAGGCGGAGTACGGCGTGAACATCCCGTGGTGGATCTGGGTGCTTGCCGCCCTGGCGCTGGTGATCTACTTCGCCTACCAGGGGATCGCGCTGTCGGAGCGGGCGCTGATCATCACCGGCAGCATCGAGATCCTGATCATGGTGGCGTTGGCGATCACCGGCTTGGCCTCCCCGGGCAAGGGCGGCTTCAACGCCGCGCCGCTGAACCCCGGCAACTTCCACCTGGCGAGCAACCTGTTCCTGGGCGTGGTGTTCTCGATCTTCGCGTTCAGCGGCTGGGAATCCACCGGCCCGCTGGCCGAGGAGAGCAAGAACCCCAAGCGCAACGTGCCGATCGGCCTGGTCGGGTCGGTCGTGGTGCTGATGTGCTACTTCGTGTTCGTCACCTGGGGGTACCTGGTCGGCATCGGCACCAGCAAGGTCGGCACCATTCCGACGGCCGTCGCGTTCCCCGTGGCGACGCTGGCGCAGCGAGTGTGGGGCGGCGCGTGGGTGCTGCTGCTGTTCGCGCTGCTGAACTCCGCCATCGCGGTGTCGATCGCCTGCTTCAACGGCGGCACCAGGACCTGGTACGGGATGGGCCGCTCCGGGGTGCTGCCCACCGCGCTCAGCAAGGTGAACCCGAAGCACAAGACGCCGATCAACGCCATTCACGTGCAGGTCGGGATGCAGGCCGTCGGGTTCATCTGCGTGCTGATCTTCGGGGTCACGAACGTGTTCCTGTCCTGGGCCAACGCGATCACGATCGGCCTCGTGCTGATGTACATCCTGGCGAACATCGGCGTCGCGAAGTACTACCTGACCGAGGGCCGCGCCCAGTTCAACCCGCTGCTGCACATCGTCGTGCCGCTGATCGCGTCCGCGGCCGGCATCGTCGTGGTCTGGAAGTCGTACTTCTCCCCGTTCACCAGCAGCGGCGTGGTCTTCTGGGGCCTGATGGTGTTCATCGCGATCGTCGTGGTCACGGTCGTCGTGCTGATCTACCTCAGGGCCCGCGGCCAGGAAGAGTGGATGCAGAAGGCGCAGCTGGTGTTCGAGCAGACCGGCGGTCATTAGGTTCAGGAGGAAAAAGATCATGACAAGCAGCAACGGCGGGCACATCGTGCCCCCGCCCACCCCGATGAAGATCACCCAGATCGCGGTGGTGGTCCGGGACATCGAGGCGGCGCTGAAGACCTACACCGAGACGCTCGGCTGGGGACCGTGGAGCGTGTTCGAGTACAAGCCGCCGCTGCTGCATGACACCCGGGTCAAGGGCGAGCCGGTCGAGTACCGCATGATCGGCGCCGAGGCGTCCGTCGACGGGCTCGGCTTCGAGCTGATCCAGCCGGTCAGCGGGCCGAGCATCTACCAGGAGTTCCTTGACACCCACGGCGAGGGCGTGCAGCACATCGCCTGCATGAAGCACTCCGAGGCCGACAGCGCGCTGATGCAGGAGCACTGGCGGTCCAAGGGCGCCGAGATCCTGATGAGCGGGCGGATCGGGGAAACGATCGAGTTCTACTACCTGGATACCGCGCCGATGCTCAAGTTCGTGCTCGAGTCGGGCAGCGGGCACGCGATCGACCTCAAGCCGACGTACGTATACCCATGACCGGGCCGCTGCTGCTGGCCGTCGATGCGGGCACAGGAAGCTGCCGCGCGCTGCTGTTCACCGCGGCCGGCGAGCAGGTGGCGGCGTCGCTGCGGGAGTGGACCCACCACGAGCCGCCGGACGCGCCCGGCGGCCAGGACTTCGACGTGACGACCAACTGGCTGCTGATCACCGCCTGCGTCCGGGACGCGCTCCGCCAGGCCGGCGCCACCGGCGGCGACGTCGCGGCCGTCGCCGCGACCAGCATGCGCGAGGGCATCGTGCTCTACGACGCGGGCGGCCGTGAGATCTGGGCCTGCCCGAACGTGGACAGCCGCTCGGCGCGCGAGGCCGGGCAGCTGATCGCCGAGGGCGCGGCCGAGCAGATCTACGCCGAGGCGGGCGACTGGGTCTCGATCACCTCGCCGGCCAGGCTGCGCTGGCTGGCCGCGCACCGGCCCGGCATCTTTGGCGCGATCCGCGGCCTCGGCATGATCAGCGACTGGATCACCTACCGGCTGTCCGGCGTCGCGGTGACCGAGCCGTCCTGCGGCTCGAGCTCGGGCATGTTCCGGCTGCCGGCCCGGGCCTGGTCCGAGGAGATCGCCCGGGTCAGCGGCATCTCGCCGGCGGTGCTGCCCGAGGTGGTCGACCCCGGCACCGTGGTCGGCGCGGTCACCCCGGCCACTGCCGAGCAGACCGGCCTGCGCGCCGGGACGCCGGTGGTCGCCGGCGGTGCCGACACCCAGCTCGGGCTGGCCGGGGCGGGCGTGCGCACGGACGAGTTCACCGTGCTGGCCGGGACCTTCTGGCAGAACACGGTGCTGGTGGACAAGCCGCTCATCGACCCGCAGATCCGGCTGCGCACGCTCTGCCACATCAACCCGGGTGAGTGGATGCTGGAGGGGATCGGGTTCTACTGCGGGATGGCCATGCGCTGGTACCGGGACGCGTTCTGCGAGGCCGAGGCCGCGACGGCGCGCAGCCGCGGCGTGGACCCGTACGTGGTGATGGAAGAGGCGGCGGCGCAGGTGCCGCCGGGCTCGAACGGCGTGATCGCCATCCTGTCCAACCTGATGAACGCGCGCCGGTGGGTGCACGCCAGCCCGTCGTTCCTGCAGTTCGACCTCGGCGACCCGGCAGGCTCGGGCAAGGCAGCCTGCATCCGCGCGATCGAGGAAGCCGCCGCCTACGTGGTCAGGGGGCACCTGGAGATCATCACCGAGCTTGCCGGCACCACCTTCTCCGAGCTCACGTTCAGCGGCGGCGCCGCCAAGGGCGCGCTCTGGCCGCAGATCATCGCCGACGTGACCGGCCTGCCGGTGCACGTGCCCGCGGTGACCGAGAGCAGCGCGCTGGGCGCCGCCCTGTGCGCGGCCGTGGGCGCGGGGCTGCACTCCAGCCTCACCGAGCTCGAGCCGCTGCTGCGCAGCCGCGCGGCGACGTTCGAGCCCGGCATGGCGGCCGTGTCCGCCTATCACGACGGCTACGCCGCCTGGCGGCAGGTCTACGCGCGGATGCTCGAGATATCCGAGGAAGGCCTGCTCAGGCCGCTCTGGCGGGCCGCAGGAGCCTAGCAACCAACAGAGGGGAGCACGGTGACCGAGACAACGGCCAGGGCGACGCCGCCCGCGCCGGTGACGTTGCGGGAGTTCGACGAGATCTACGAGTCGGTGAAGAACTGGGGCCGCTGGGGCGAGGACGACCAGCTCGGGACGCTGAACTACATCACGCCGGACACGGTGCGGGCCGCCGCGGCCCTGGTGCGCTCCGGGCGCCGCGCCACGATGGCGATCCCCATGAACGCCACGGCCGGGCCGGACAACCCGCAGCCGGTCATCCACCACGTCGTGCAGGGCCATGACATCGACATCGGCTCCAGCTCGGTGACGTTCGCCACGGATTTCGTCGGCCTCGCCTTCCACGGCGACTGCCACACCCACATGGACGCCCTGTGCCACATCGCCTACCAGGGGCGTGTCTACAACGGACGTCCCGCCCAGCAGGTCATGACCTCACAGGGGGCGACCGCGCTCGACGTGACCTCCTACAGCGAGGGGCTGGTGGGCCGGGGCGTGCTGCTGGACGTGCCCAGGTTCCGCGGGGTCAAGTGGCTGGAGCCCGGCGAGGCGGTGAACCGTGCCGAGCTCGAGGCGGTCGAGGCGGCCCAGGGCGTCCGGCTCGGCGAGGGCGACATCCTGGTGTTCCGCACCGGCCATCACCGCCGCCGGCTGGAACTTGGCGCCTGGGACAACGGCTACCCCCCGGCCGGCGCGGGCAAGGCCGGCCTGCACGTCGACACGATCCCGTGGATGCACGAGCGCCGGATCGCCGCGTTCCTGCCGGACGGCGATGGCGAGACGGTGCCGAGCAATGTCGAGGGCATCCGGTACCCGATCCACCCGCTGCAGGTCACCGCGATGGGCATGTTCGCGTCGGACAGCCTGCAGCTCGAGGACGTGGCCCGGGCGTGCGAGCAGGAGGGGCGGTTCGAGTTCATGGTCGTCGGCCTGCCGCTGCGGCTCCCCGGCGGGACCGGGTCGCCGTGGAACCCGATCGCGATCTTCTAGCCGGGAGGACTCATGCGCTTCGAGGGAAAGGTCGCGCTGGTCACCGGCGCGACGACGGGCATCGGGCAGGCCACGGCGGTGCGCCTGGCGGCCGAGGGCGCCCTTGTCGGCGTCAACACGCTGCCCACCACCGATCCGGGGGAGACCCTCCGCCGGATCGAGGCGGCCGGCGGCAAGGCGTTTGGCGTGGTCGCCGACATGCGCGACCCGGAGCAGGTGACCGCGATGGTGCACACCGTCGCCGAGCGCGGCGGCCGGCTCGACTACGTGGTCTCCAACGCGGCCATCAACCCGCTGATGACGTGGGACGAGACCACCCTGGAGGACTTTGACAAGCTGTTCGAGACCAACGTGCGGGGCACCTGGGTGGTCTGCACCGAGGGCGCCAGGCAGATGATCCGGGAGGGTCACGGCGGCGCGATCTGCTGCGTGAGCTCGATCTCCGCGCACGTGGGCGCGCCCGGCCAGACCGCGTACTGCGGCACCAAGGGAGCGATCAGCATGCTGGCCAAGGCGCTCGGCTGCGACCTCGGCCCGCACGGCATCCGGGTGAACGCGGTCGAGCCCGGCTGGGTGAAGACCCCGATGAGCGCGCCGCTGCTGGACGCCCCCGAGGTGCTGAAGTACTACGTCGACCGCATCCCGCTGCACCGGGGTGCGGAGCCAGAGGAGCTCGCGGGCACCATCGCCTTCCTGCTCTCCGACGACGCCAGCTACGTGAACTCCGCGACGCTGCTGGTGGACGCGGGGTTCATCGTGAACGCGGAACTCTAGTGCCGGACCGGCTCGCCGAGGCGATCAGGCGCCCGCTCCCGCTCGCCTACCACCCGCTGTACCGCTTCTACGAGGGCGGCTCGCTGACCAGGGACTTCCGTGGCCTTCCGCGGCGCCCCGACGACTGGTGGTCAGAGGACTGGGTCGGCTCGTGCACCAGCGCGGGCAACGCCGATCCTGACGGCCGGCCGCAGGGCCTGAGCCCGGTCGACCTGCCCGGCGCCGGCACCCTCAGCGAGATCGTGCAGGCCCTGCCGGAGGACATGGTCGGCGCGCGCTTCGCCGAGCGCTGGGGCCCGGTCACCGGCGTGCTGGTCAAGCTGCTCTCACCGGCCGGCCAGGTGCCGTTGCACGCGCACCCGACGCGGGAATGGGCGCGGCGCCACCTCGGCTCGCCGTTCGGCAAGACCGAGGCGTGGATCCTGCTCGAGACCCCCGGCGACGGCACCGAGCCGGCGTACGCGGGGATCGGGTTCGCACCGGGCATCGACCGCGACTGGTTCGCCGGCGCGGTGCGCCGCCATGACAACGCCGCCGTCCGCGGCACGCTGCACCGCACCGAGGTCCGCCCCGGCGAGGTGTACGTGGCTCACGCGGGCGTGCCGCACTACCTCGGGCCGCGGATCTCGTTCATCGAGGTGCAGGAGCCTAGCGATCACATCGTGATCGCCGAGGCCTCCGGGGACGACGAGGCGGCGGCGACGATGGGGCTCGGCTGGGACCTGGCCCTCGACATGATCGACTACACCGGGACGGACGCCACGCGGGCGCTCGCCCGCGCCCGGCAGCAGCCGCGGGTGCTGCGCACCAGCCACGCCTCGCGGGAGGTGCGGCTGCTGGCCGACGACGTGCTGCCGTTCTTCGACGCCACGGCGCTCGAGGTCGCCGACGAGATCGAGGTGGCGGACGGGCGGTTCTCGGTCGCGATCGTCGCCGAGGGCTCGGGGGAGTTCGAAGGCGACTTCGGCAGCCAGCCGGTCCGCCGCGGCGAGACGTTCGCGCTGCCCGCCTGCCTGGCGTTCCGCGTGCGGGCGGGCAGCGAGCCGGTCCGCGTGATCCGTTGCCTTGGCCCCGCCGCGGACTGACCCACCGAAACGACAGGAGGCAGGCCGTGCCAGATTTCGCGCCGTTGCTGGAGGAGGCCGCCGACCGCGTGCAGCGGCAGTACTCCTTCGCCGTCGGCCGGCGCCGCGACGAGCTGATCACCCCGGCGCTGGTGCTCGACATCGACGCCGCGCAGCGCAACATCGATCACATGGCCGCGTCGCTGCGGGAGATGGGCGCGGCCGCGATCCGCCCGCACTACAAGACGCACAAGAGCCCGGAGATCGCGCGCAGGCAGATCGAGGCCGGCGCGGGGGGCCTCTCCGTGGCGACGGTGTGGGAAGCTGCGGTGCTCACCGGCGCGGGCATGGACGATCTGTTCGTGGTCAACACCGTGTCGCACCCCGACAAGGTCGCGCTGCTCGCCGAGCTTGCCCGCGATCGCCGGGTGCTGGTCGCCGTTGACGAGGCAGCCAACGCGTCCGCGCTGTCCGATGCCGCCGTCAAGGCGGGGTCGGACATCGGGGTCATGGTCGAGGTCGACACCGGCATGGACCGCTGCGGCGTGGACACCGCGCCGGACGCGCTCGCGCTGGCCAGGCATGTCGCCGGCCTGCCCCGGCTGCGCTTCGACGGGATAACCGGCTACGAGGGGCACTGCTCGCTCACCATCGACGACGAGCTTCGGCACGAGCGCCAGCGCGCGGCCATGTCGTTCTTCACCGGCGTCGCCGACCTCATCGAGAGCAGCGGGATCGGCTGCCCGATCCGGTCCGCGGGCGGCATCGCCACCTGGAACTGGACGGCAGCGTTCCCCGGGATCACCGAGATCCAGGCCGGCACGTACGTGGTCATGGACAACTACCACGGCCAGATGGTTCCGGGCTTCGAGCACTCGCTCACGGTCCAGGCGAGCGTGATCAGCAGGCAGAGCGGCAAGGTGATCGTCGACGCCGGCAACAAGTCCGTGGCGGCCCCCTCCGACACCTCGATCGTCGGGCACGACCTCGCGCCGTTCCGGTTCGACGAGGAGCACGGCATCTTCGCCGCGCCCGAGGGCTCGCCGCTTCGCGTCGGCGACTCGGTGGCGCTGGTGCCCGGGTACTCGCCCACGACCGTGAACTGGTACGACGCCTATCACGTGGTCCGCGGCGACGTGGTCGTGGACATCTGGCCGGTCATCCCGCGCGGCCCGGGGCACCACGGCCTCCCCGCCGTCGCCTAGGACGTGGGCGGGACCTGGCTGGTCAGCACGTTGCCCAGGACGGCCACCGACCTCAGCCTGATCACCGGCGTCAGCGTGCCCGGCCGGGCGGGCGGGATCACCGCGACGGTGCGCCCGAACGCGGCGGCCGCGAGCCCGGCGTCCACCCGGAAGCCGGCCGGGACGACGATGCGTACCTCGCCGGCCAGGGCCACGGCGGTGATCTCGGTGACGAACGAGGTCACGGCGGTGCGGCGCAGGTCGATCATGACCTCGCCGAACACCGCGGCGGCGCGCACCCGGGCGGCCAGGGCGCGGAACGGCCGCCAGCCGGCCGCGCCGAGGAAGCCGAGGATGAACCGCCTGGCGCGGCGCCGGCAGCCGGCCACCGACGCCTGGCCGGGGCCGGGGATGTCGGCGATGACCGCACCGAGCCCGGAAAGCGTGGCCGCCCGCTGGGCGGCCTCGGAACGCGCCGCCAGTTCGGCGTGGTCCAGGCGGCCGTCGGCGCACGCGGCAACGATCTGGTCCAGCACCTGCGCGCGGTACCGCTGCACGCCGCCGGGTCGCTCGGTGCCCACCAGATGGGGATCCCCTGACCGGTTGCTCACCTAACCTCCCCGTTCAGGAAACTCGCCTGCGTGTTGGCTGCGCTACGCGGCGTCGTGGAAGACCAGGCCGAGGGTGAAGCGGCGGCCGGAGCGCACGGCCGACACCCCGTGCCGGACCGGGCCGGCCGACCAGCCGCGGCTGGACCGCACCGGGCGGTCCCTGGTGGTGAACACCAGGCCGTGGCCTGCCGGGATGAGGGTCGCGGTGCCGCGCGACTGAGCCCTCGGGCGCTGCTCGAGCAGCAGGAACTCGCCCCCGGTGTGGTCCACCCCGGGCTCGCTCAGGTTGATCACGACCTGCAGCGGGAACACCAGGTCACCGTACAGGTCGCGGTGCAGCGCGTTCCAGCCGCCCGTCTCGTACCTGAGCAGGATCGGCGTGGATTTGACCTGCCCGGCCGCGTGGCACATGTCCAGCCACTCGTCCAGGGTGTCCGGCCACGGCGCGGCCCGGCCGAGCTTGGCGTGCCAGTCGCGGGCGATCGGCAGCAGCCGCGGGTACAGCGCCTGCTTGAGCCGCTCGACCGGCTCGGGGAACGGCGGCGTGAAGTACTTGTATTCACCCTCACCGAACCGGTACCTGGCCATGTCCACGGTGGACCGGAACGGCTCGTCGCGCTCGTACAGGCCGGCGATGGCGCGGCACTCCTCCTGGGTCAGCAGCCGCGGCAGGAGCGCGCAGCCGAACTCGTTGACCTCCGCTGTCACCGCGGCCCAGTCCGCATGGTCTTCCCAGGTCACGTCTCCGCCTCCAGGCCGAGCAGGAACTGCTTGGCGGCCGGGCCGCCCCGGTACCTGCCTGCCTGGCCGTCGGATTTGACCACGCGGTGGCAGGGCAGCACGACCGGCAGCGGGTTCGTAGCGCACGCCGTGCCGACGGCCCGGTAGGCGCGCGGGCTGCCCACGGCGGCGGCGAGCGCCGCGTAGCTGGTGGTCTGGCCGTAGCCGATGCCCGGCAGGCGGGCAAGCACGGCACGGCGGAAACCGGACGACAGCCGGTAGTCCAGCGGCAGGTCGAACGTGCGCCGACGGCCGGTGAAGTACTCGTCGATCTCGTGCGCGGCGGTGTCCAGCCGGCCGGGCGCCCGCAGCACCCTGGGGCTGATCCGGGTGGCCAGGGCCTGCAGGACCTGGTCATGGCCCTCGATAGGGTAAGCCACGCGCACCAGCCCGGCCTCGGTCGCTGCCAGCAGCAGCGTGCCGACCGGGGTGTCCAGCGTGCGGTAGGCCACGTCGAGCACGCCGTCGGCTGCCGCGCGCTCGGCCAGGCGGTCGTGCAGGGCGGCCAGTTCCGCCTCGGTGATGGCGGGCAGGGCGCCGTCCAGCAGCCCGGTGTCGCTGTTGATGGTCATGAGCTTTCTTCCTCCGATGCCCGGTAGGTCCTGCGCAGGCTGGCGATGCCGTCGGCGGCCGCCCGGCGGGCGGCGTCGGCGCTGCCGCCGGTCACCGCTGCGACGTCGGCATACGGCAGCCCGGCCAGGTAGTGGTACGCGACCGCCTCCCGCTGCCTGCGGGGGAGGGCCGCCAGGGCGCCGGCCAGGTCGGGGTCGCGGCCCTCGGCATCCGCGGCGGACCGCTCGGGGACGTCGCCGACCGGGACCGCGCGCCGCGCCGCCACGCGGGTGACGTCGATCGCCTTGCGGTGCGCGATCGTTACCAGCCACGCTTCGACGTTGGCGTCGGCCGGGAGCCGCGGGTACGCCTTGAGGGCGGCCAGGAACGTCTCCGACCAGGCATCATCGGCGTCGGCGGGCCCGAGGACCGCCCGGCATACCCGCAGCACGGTCGCGCCGTGGGCAGCCACCACGGCCTCGAACGGCTGTTTCTGCGTGGTCACTCGCAGCAGCCTCTCCTGCGCATGCCTGGTAAACGCACGGCACGGGCAGAACGTGAGGTGTTACCAGCCGGCGGGCGGCGTGCCCGGCGGGCGCGGTGCCGGCTCCCACGGCGGGCTGGCCTGCGGCCGGGAACCGGGTACTGGCCCGGCTTGCGCCCGCTCTTCCGGGGTCCTCCGGAAGAGCGGGCGGAGCACCCTCACCAGAAACCGCCCCACGCTCATCTCGTCAGTATCGGCCGTCATCACAATATCGGCCACGCCAAAGTGCATTTCACACGTTATGTCCCGCAGGTCAGCAGGTCGGCCATGCGCACCGGGCTGCGGGGGTTTGACGGCCGCAGGCCGGGCAGTCCAAGATCTTCAACCGTGGGCAGCGAGGTTGATGTGTACGTCGCCGTCGGCGAGAGGAACCTGCTCGCCGGCCGGCTGCGGCAGGACGGCGACGGCACGGGCGCGGCGAGCTTTTCCTACGACGGCCGGTACCTGGCGGACCCGGAGGCCTACCCGCTGGACCCGGCGCTGCCCCTGGTCCCCGGCGCGGCGCAGGCACCGCCCGGCCGGCAGACGTTCGGGGCTTTCGCCGACAGCGGGCCCGACGCGTGGGGACGCTCCCTGGTCAGGCGCGCCGAGCTGGCGCGGGCCGCCGCCCAGGGCACCGCTCCGCGCCCGCTGGGCGTGCTTGACGTGCTCACCGGCGTGCGGGATGACCTGCGCCAGGGGGCGCTGCGCTACCGGGACGGCGAGACGCGGCCGTTCTTGGCGGCGGAGACCGCTGCGGTGCCTGCCCTGGGCGAGCCGGCCGGCCTGGCGGAGCTGGCCCGCCTGCTTGACGCCGCCGCCCGCGCCGAGCGGAACGCGGCCACCCGCGCGGATCTGGAACTGCTGGTGCGGGCGGGCGCCTCGATCGGCGGCTGGCGCCCGAAGGTGCACGCCGCCGACGCCGCGGGCCGCCCGGCGATCGCCAAGCTGCCCAAGGCCGGCTGGGACGCCTGGGACGTGATGACCTGGGAGAAGGTGGCGCACGACCTGGCTCGTGCCGCCGGGATCTCGCTCCCGGCAGCTGAGCTCGTCGGCGTGGGTGACGCCCGCGTGTTCGTGGTCGCCAGGTTCGACCGCCGGGGAGCCCGCAGGGTCGGCTATGCGAGCGCGCGGACGATGCTGAACGCCGGGTCCGAGGACCGGCGCAGCTACCTGGAGATCGCGGAAGTGATCGCGGAGCGGTCCCCTGCCGCAGCGGCCGACCTGCGCGAGCTGTGGCGGCGCGTCGCGTTCTCGGTCCTGATCTCCAACACCGACGACCACCTGCGCAACCACGGCTTCCTGCATGTGGGCGGCGGCTCATGGGCGCTTTCCCCGGCGTTCGACCTCAACCCCAACCCCGCGCCGGGCCCGAAACATCTCAGCACCGCGATCGACCGCACCGACACGACCGCCAGCGTGGATGCGCTCATGCGGGTGGCCGGCGATTTCGGCCTGGACGCCACCTCCGCGCTCGACGTCCTCGCCGACGTCACCAGGGCGGTGGCCGGCTGGCGCGATGTCGCCGCGTCGTACGGGCTGGCCGAAGAGGACGCCGACGCGATGGAGCCGGCGTTCGAGCACGCCGAGACCGAGCTCGCGCGGTCGCTGACCGCCGGCCGCGTGGACCGCCTGGCCTGACCCCTCTGGCGGTAGCCTCTTAGCACAGGGTGCACCCGGGCGAAGGAGCCGATCCGATGAGTCTCTTCCAGAGGGCCCACGACATAGTCGCGGCCAAGGCCAACAAGGCGCTGGACACCGCTGAGAAGCCCGACGAGATGCTGGACTACTCCTACGACCAGATGCTGGACCAGATCACCCAGGTCAAGCGGGGGCTGGTGACGATCGCCGCGTCGCGTAAGCAGCTCGAACTGCAGGAGCAGCAGTTCCAGCACACGGTCGACCATCTGAACGACCAGGCGAAGGCCGCGCTCGCTCAGGGCAGGGAGGACCTGGCCAGGGAGGCCCTCTCCCGCAAGGCCGCCGCGCAGCAGCAGATCGACGGGCTGGAGCCGCAGCACCAGCAGCTCACCGAGGAAGAGCAGAAGCTCGAGCAGACCCTCGCCGCGCTGCAGCAGCGGGTCAACGAGTTCCGCACCAAGAAGGAAACGCTGAAGGCGCAGTACACCGCCGCGCAGGCGGAGAGTTCCGTGAACGAGTCGGTCACCGGGATCTCGAAGACCTACGGTGACGCTGGTGCGGCGCTGCAGCGGGCCCAGGACAAGATCGCCAACATGCAGGCGCGTGCCGACGCCACGGACGAGCTCCTGCAATCCGGCGTGCTCGAGGACGTCGGCGGGGACACCGACGACATCCAGAAGGAGCTCGACGAGGCCGGCTCGGCCGCCGAGGTGGACAAGGAACTCGCCGCGCTCAAGGCCCAGGTCGGCCCCGGGTCCCCGCCCCCGCAGGAACTGCCGAGCGGGAGCTGACCCCCGGGAACAGGGGAGAGCCCGCGGAGGTTGCCCCCGGCGTGCGGGCACGAATCAGCGAGAAGGTGGCGGTCAGCGTCGTCTTCGTCGCCGCCATGTTCATTTCGATCATGGACATCACGATCGTCAACGTGGCGCTGCCGACGATCGGGCGGGACTTCGCGGTGAGCCCGACCTCCGTCGACACCATATCGATCGGGTTCCTGGTCAGCCTCGCGGTGTTCATCCCGGCGTCGGGCTGGCTCGGCGACCGCTTCGGCGGCAAGCGGGTGCTGCTCGCGGCGATCGCGGTGTTCACCGCGTCCTCGGCGCTCTGCGGGGTCGCGTCCAGCCTGGGCGAGCTGGTCGCGTTCCGGGTGCTGCAGGGAGCGGGCGGCGGCATGCTGGCCCCGGTCGGCATGGCGATGCTGTACCGCGCGTTCCCGCCGGAGGAACGCCTCCGGGCGTCCGCCATCCTCACCGGGCCCACCGCCCTGGCGCCCGCGCTCGGCCCGGTGCTCGGCGGGCTGCTCGTCACCGACCTCTCCTGGCGCTGGGTGTTCTACGTCAACGTGCCGATCGGCCTGGCGGCGCTCGCGTTCGGGGCCGTGTTCCTGGGCCGGCACGCCGAGAAGCAGCCCGGGCGCTTCGACCTGCCCGGCTTCCTGCTGTCCGGCATCGGCCTCGGGCTGCTCATGTACGGCGTGTCCGAGGGGCCCGGCCTGGGCTGGCGATCGGCCACCGTGCTCGGCTGCACCGTGTCCGGAGCCGTGCTGCTCGCCGTCATGGCCGTGACCGAGATGCGCACCGCCGAGCCGGTCGTCGCGCTCCGGCTGCTCGGCAACCGCCTGTTCCGGTCGTGCAACGGCGTGATGATCCTCGGGTCGGTCGCGTTCCTCGGCACCCTGTTCGTGATCTCGCTCTACTACCAGGACGGCCGCGGGATGAGCGCCCTGCAGTCCGGGCTCAGCACGTTCCCCGAGGCCGTCGGCGTCATGGCCGGCGCGGAGCTGGCCAGCCGGGTGTTCTACCCCCGGCTCGGCCCCCGGTGGCACATCGCCACCGGGATGGCCGGCGTCGCCGCTGCCATCGGCCTGCTGTCGCTGCTCGGTGCCCAGTCCAGCCTGTGGTGGGCGCGGCTGCTGATGTTCGCCCTCGGCTTGGCCATGGCCCAGGTGTTCGTGCCCAGCCAGGCGGCCGCGTTCGCGACGATCCCGCCCGCTGCCACCGGCGGCGCCTCCGCGATGTTCAACGCCGGCCGCCAGCTTGGCGGGGCGATCGGCGTCGCCCTGCTGACCACGGTCATCGCGGGGATCGGGGCGGTGCACCGGGTCGCCGGGCACGAGGTGGCCAACCTGGCCGCGTACCGGATCACCTTCCTGGTCGCCGCCGCGGTCTGCCTGGCGGGCCTGCCGGCCGCCCTGTCGATCCGCAGCGCGGACGCGGCCGCCACCATCCCCGTGCGCCGGCGGCAGGATGTGCAGCCCGGGCAGCAGCCCGCCGCGGTCGGTGACACCGCCGGATGAGCTCCGATCAGCGGCCGGCTGTCGCGCCATGATCTCGGTGCATGACGTGTGTTGTTTGCGTGCGCCGAGATCATGAAAATGGCGGCTGCCAGACCGTGCGCGGGACCGCAACGCTGCGGCCGGGACCCCCGGCGCCGAATTCGCGGCGGGCGTTACGTTCAGGATCTTTGTCGTGATGTCATTGCGTGGTGGACCGACCGCTGCTGAACAGACGGATGGCCGGCATGGGCTCGACGATCTTCGCGGAGATGTCGGCGCTCGCGGCCGCGACCGGATCGGTGAACCTGGGCCAGGGCTTCCCCGACACCGACGGGCCGGCTGAGATCGCGGAGGCGGCCGCCGCGGCGATCCTGGCCGGCCGGGGCAACCAGTACCCGCCGGCGCCCGGCATCCCCGAGCTGCGGCAGGCGATCACCGAGCACCAGCGGCGGTTCTATGGGCTGACGTTCGACCCGGCCACCGAGGTGCTGGTCACCGCCGGGGCCACCGAGGCGATCGCCGCCGCGCTGCTCGCGCTGGTCGAGCCGGGCGACGAGGTCGTCGCGTTCGAGCCCTACTACGACTCCTATGCCGCGTGCATCGCGCTCGCGGGCGGGACGGCCGTGCCGGTGACGCTGCGGGCCCCCGGCTTCCGGCCGGACCTCGACGCGGTGCGCGCCGCGGTCACCGGGCGGACCCGGCTGATCCTGCTGAACACCCCGCACAACCCCACCGGCTCGGTCTTCACCCGTCCCGAGCTGACCGCGATCGCCGAGCTGGCCTGCGAGCGCGACCTGCTGGTGATCTGCGACGAGGTCTACGAGCACATGGTCTACGCGGGCGGGCACATCCCGATCGGCTCGCTGCCCGGCATGCGTGAGCGAACGGTCTCGATCAGCTCCGCCGGCAAGACGTTCTCGTTCACCGGCTGGAAGGTCGGCTGGGTCACCGCGACGCCGGAGCTGACAGCCGCCGTGCGCACGGTCAAGCAGTTCCTCACGTTCGTCAGCAGCGGCCCGTTCCAGTACGCGGTGGCCGAGGCGCTGGGCATGCCCGACGCCTACTTCGCCGGGATCAGCGAGGCGCTCCGGGCCAAGCGCGACCTGCTCTGCGAAGGCCTGGCCGCCGTGGGCTTCATCGTGTACCCGCCCGAGGGCACGTACTTCGTCACCACGGACATCAGGCAGCTCTCCGACGCCGGCGGCGAGCAGTTCTGCCGGGACCTGGCACAGCAGGCCGGGGTGGTGGCGATCCCCAACTCGGTGTTCTACACCGATCCCGGCCCCGGGCGGACCCAGGTGCGGTTCGCGTTCTGCAAGCGGCCCGAGGTCCTGGGCGAAGCGCTCGCGCGCATCGAGAAGTGGGCGGCCCGCCGATAACTCCTCCGAACCGGGGCGGGCCCGGGCTCGTACTAGAGATAGTGCGACTGGAGGAGGTGTGATGTCTGCTTCGCAGATCGAAGCGGCAGCGGGGACGGCGGCGCGAGCGGGAACGGCGGCGGCAGCGGGGACGGCGGCGGCAGCGGGGACGGCGGCGGCAGCGGGGGCGGCGGATGATCGCCTCGCGTGGTGGCAGCGGCTGCAGGCGTCCTCGTTCGTCGTGGCCGGGGTGACCGTCGGCATCCTGTGGGTCGCTGTCTCCGATCTGCTCCGGCAGGGCCGGCTGGAAACGGTGCTCTCGGCAGGCCGGGCCGAGCTCGCCGCCCCGCTCCTGGTGGCGCTGGTCGTCGTGACCGGGATCTGCGAGCGGATATGGCCCGCGGAACGCCGCGCGGTCCTGGCCCGCGGCCATGTTCAGGACGCGTGCTTTACCGCCCTGCACGCGCTCGTGGTGATCCCGCTGATGACGCTGCTCAGCGTCGGGGCGGCCGCGCTGATCAGCGGTCACGCGAGCTGGATCGAGCTGCGGTGGACGCAGCACTGGCCCATCTGGCTGCTGGTCCCCGTCACCGTCGTGGCGATGGACGCGGCCAACTGGCTGGCCCACTACGCCGATCACCGGTTCGGGCTGCTCTGGCGCTTTCACGCGCTGCATCACAGCCAGGAGGAGCTGAGCGTGCTCACGTCGTTCCGGGCCCACCCGCTCATGCACACGACGGGTTTCCTGCTGGCGGCCGTCCCGGTCGTGGCACTGATGCCGACGCGCCCGATCGCCCCGGTGGTGATCACGATCTACGTGTGCATCGGCACCCTCCAGCACGCCAACCTGCGCTGGACCTTCGGCCCGGTCGGCTGGGTGGTGGTGAGCCCCGCCTATCACCGGCTGCACCACGACCCGGTCACGCAGCAGGCCAACCTCGGCGTGGTGCTGACGGTCTGGGATGTCCTGGCCGGCCGTGCGACGTTCCCCGCCCGCGCGGGCGCCGTCGGCCGCACCGGCCTGGACGGCCGGCCGGTCCCCGTTGAGCAGGACGGCTCGGCAGGGCCCGCCCTGCGGCTCATGGCCGGGCAGCTCATCGAGCCGTTCCGGGCGGGGTCTTAGCGGTCGGTGCCTTAGCGGTCGGCGCCTTAGCGGTCGGCGGCGAGCGCGTAGTGAACCCCGAGGTGGCCTGCGGAGCGGTTGACGGTGACCGCGACGCTGTCACCGGGCAACAGCGCGTGGTCGTCGACGACGGGCAGGCCCGCCGCGGTGAAGCTGAGCCGGTGACTGAGCAGCGCCAGGCTGCCGGGCGGGCGGCCGAGGTCGCGGGCGTCTTGCGGGCCGAGAGCCGCCGGGGTGATGGTCTCGCTGGCCCGGGTCACGGCCAGCCGGTGCTCGGCCAGCAGGGTGTAGAGCCCGCGCCGCTCGAGTTCGCCGCGCTCGACGGCGCTGATCAGCGCACCGGGCAGGAACTCCGGCGGCAGGTATGAGGTCTGGACGATCAGCGGCCGCCCGCCGACCAGCCGGAGCCGGCGCAGCCGGAGCACCACGTCCGGGCCGCCGAGGCGGGCGCCCACGGCTTCCGGCGGGGCGACGGTGTCCGCGGCGAGCAGCCGGGTGCTGAGCTCCGCGCCCTGGGCGGTGAGGTCGCTGGCGAAGCTGCGCAGATGGCCAACGTCGTAGGCGTAGCGCTCGGCCACGTAGCTGCCTCGCCCCCGGCGGGTGTCGACGAGCCCGTCGTCGATGAGGAGCTGGACGGCCTGCCGCAGCGTCATCAGGCTGACCCCGAACTCGTCCGCGAGCTCGCGCTGGGACGGCAGCGCGCTCCCGGCCGGCCATCGGCCGCTGGTGATGCGGTCCTCAAGGCTGGCGTAGATCTGCAGGTACTTGGGCTGCCGCTCGGCCGCGCTCGGCCGGGCCCGGTCCGGCCTGGTCATCATGCGACGGCGTCCAGGGCGCGGCGCAGGCCGGCCACGGCCCGCGAGATGTCACCGGCCGTGGCGCCGCCGAGCACCTGGCGCATCAGGGCGGAGGCGACGATCACGCCGTCCGCGTGGCCGGCCGCCGCGCCGGCCCGGGCGGGGGTGTCGACGCCGAAGCCGATCAGCACCGGCCGGGAGCTGTGGCGGCGGGCCAGGTCCGCGACGGCCCAGCCGGTGGCGTCGTCGCGCCCGCGCGCGGGCCCGGTGGTGGCCATGACGCTCATCGCGTAGACAAAACCGCGGGAGCGCTCGGCGATGAACCGGATCTGCTGCTCGCTGGTGGCCGGGGCGACCATCAGCGTGGCGTCGAGCCCGGCGCCTGCCGCGGTGGCGAGGTAGTCGCCTGCCTCGCCGGCCGGCAGGTCGGGGATGATCGTGCCGCCGATGCCGGCGCTGGCCAGCGCGTTGCAGTAGTCCGCGAGCCCCCGGCTGTAGGCGTGGTTGGCGTAGGTCATGGCGATCAGCGGGACGCCCCATGCGGTGTCGCGCAGGCCGGTGAGGATGCCGGAGAACGTGGCCCCGCGGGCGATCGCGGCGGCCGAGGCCTCCTGGATGATCGGCCCGTCGAGCATCGGGTCGGAGAACGGCAGCCCGATCTCCACGGCGTCGGCGCCCGCATCGATCATCGCGGCCAGCAGGTCGGCCCAGTCCTCGCGGATCCCGCCGGTGACGTAGGTGACCAGGATCGGCCGGCCAGCGGCGCGCGCCGCGCCGAGGGCCGCCTCAACCGCGGCCATCGGTGAGCTCCTTCAGCAGCGCGGCGTCCTTGTCGCCGCGGCCGGACACGGTGACGAGCACCGTCGAGGAGGGCGGCAGCTCACCGGCGCGCGCGGCGCGGCGGACCCAGGCCAGCGCGTGGGCGGACTCCAGCGCCGGCAGGATGCCCTCGGTGCGGGCGCACAGGTGCACCGCGGCGATGGCTTCCGCATCCGTCGCGGTGTGGTACTCGGCCCGCCCGGCCTCCGCGAGGTACGCGTGCTCCGGGCCGACGCCCGGGTAGTCGAGCCCCGCGGAGACCGAGTGCGCCTCGGTCACCTGGCCGTCGGCGTCCTGCAGGAACGCGGAGAGGTAGCCGTGCAGCACGCCCCGCCGCCCGCACGAGAGCGCCGCCCCGCCCGCCGCCTCCACCCCGACCAGCCTGGCCGTGGTGGAAGCGAAGCCGGCGAACGTGCCCGCGGCGTTCGAGCCCCCGCCGACGCAGGCCACGACCACGTCAGGAACCGCCAGCGGGAGCAGCCCGGCGCACTGCGCGCGGGCCTCGTCGCCGATCACGCGCTGGAATTCGCGCACCATCCAGGGGTAGGGGTGCGGGCCCATCACCGACCCGATGCAGTAGTGCGTCGTGTCCACCGTCGTGACCCAGTGCCGCAGCGCTTCGCTGGTCGCGTCCTTGAGCGTCCGCGAGCCCGAGGTCACGGGGATGACCGACGCGCCGAGCAGCTCCATGCGGAACACGTTGAGCTCCTGCCGGGCGACGTCGCGTTCGCCCATGAACACCGTGCATCCCAGGCCGAGGTGCGCGGCCACGGACGCCGCGGCGACCCCGTGCTGGCCCGCGCCGGTCTCGGCGACCATGGCGGTCTTGCCCATCCGGGCGGCCAGCAGGCCCTGCGCCAGCACGTTGTTGATCTTGTGGCTCCCGGTGTGGGCAAGATCCTCGCGCTTGAGCAGCACCCGGACCCCGAGCGCCGCGGACAGCTGCCGCGCGTCCGTGACCGGGGTCGGCCGGCCTGCGTAGTCTCGCAGCGCGCCGGCCAGCTCGGCCCGGAAGCCGGGATCGGCCCAGGCGGCGCGGAACACCTCCTCGAGCTGCTCGCACGCTGGCACCAGTGCCTCGGGCACAAACCGGCCGCCGAAGGTGCCGAACCGGCCGCCCGGCCCGGGATCGCCCATTACCGCGGTCACTGTCATCGCTGCGCTCCGTCTGCTGCCGTGCTTCTAGAGTTCTAGAACTCTAGCATTGATGATGAACGTTTGTGCCAGGGGTCAGCGCGCCCGGCAGCGGGCACGTGGTGCGGAACGTCCTTGGCTGGGGAAAGAATCACCACATGCGGCTGATCGTGGTGGGTTCGGGAATTGTCGGGGCCAGCTGTGCCTACACTGCCAGCCGCCTGGGGGCGGAGGTCCTGCTCGCGGACGCGGCGCTCCCCGGCCAGGCCACCGCGGCCGGGGCAGGGATCGTGTGCCCGTGGCCCTCGGCGCGGGCCGACGACCCGGTCTGGTACGAGTTCGCCCGCGCATCGGTCCGCCGCTACCCGGGCCTGGTCGCCGAGCTCGCCGACCTCGGCGAGACCGATCTCGGATACGGCCAGGTCGGCGGCCTCGTCCTGGTTGACTCGCCGCGGCGGCAGCAGGAAGTCTGCCAGGAGCTGCTGGCGCGGCGCGCCACCGCGCCGGAGATCGGCGACGTGGTGGCGCTGTCAGGAGCCGAGGCACGCGAGCTCTTCCCGCCGCTGCGCGGCGGCGGCGCCGCGGTCTGGATCGGCGGCGCCTGCCGGGTCGACGGCAGGCGGCTGGCGCAGTCGCTGATCAAGGCGGCGGCGCGCAGGGGCACCGTGATCACCGCGAGCCCGGCGGAACTGGTGTGCCGCTCGGGCCGGGCGGTCGGCGTGCTGCTCAAGGGCGTGCTCGTCGAGGCCGACGCCGTGGTCGCCGCGACCGGAGCGTGGACCCCGTCGTTCCTGGAACCAGCGGGCGTTGCCGTGGAGGTCGCGCCGCAGCGCGGCCAGATCGTGCACCTGTCGGCCGAGCCCGCCGACACCAGCCGCTGGCCGGTGGTGCTGCCCGACGGGAGCAGCCACTACCTGCTGGCCTTCGGCGGCTCCCGGGTCGTCGTCGGCGCCACCCGGGAGACCGGCGCCGGGTTCGACTACCGGGTGACACCGAGCGGCCTGGCCGAGGTCATCGGGGAGGCGCTCGCGGTGGCACCGGGCCTCGCCTCGGCCAGCTACCTCGAGACCAGGGTCGGATTCCGTCCGGTGGGCCCGGACGGTTTGCCCCTGCTCGGCCCGGTGCCCGGCGTGGACGGGCTCGTGGTCGCCACCGGGCTCGGCGCCACGGGGCTCACGATGGGCCCGCACGCCGGGGCCGTCGCCGCCCGGGCCGCGCTGGGCGAGCCGGCCGGCATCGACCTCACGCCGGTGAACCCGCTGCGCGGAGCCGAGGCCGCGGTGCCCGGCTGACTCATGACGTCAGCAGGTCAAGCTCCCCGGAGACCACGCTGGCCGTCACGGTGTGCGTGGTGCCGCTGCGCTCAGGGATGCCCACATGAACGTAGCCGGAGGTGATCTGGTCGCTGACCGTGTAGTCGACGCTGCCCGGCAGCGACAGCGTGGCCTGGGCCGAGGTCAGGCTGATGCTGACCTGGCTCGGCGGCACCGCGAACGTGGCGCCGAGGTGCCCCGAGGTGATCGCGGCCCGCAGTGAGCCGCAGCGCAGGCCGGCCGCGGTCACGTCGACGCTGGCGGCGGTGATGCGCAGCGGCCCGGCCAGCCCGGAGACGATCATGTGGCCCGCTGGCTGGCTGAGCACGACCGCGGTGCCCCGCGGCACGACCAGCCGCCAGTTCGCCGAGCACGGGCTCGCGGCGGCGCACCGGTACCACAGCCGCAGCTGGTGACCGGCGGCGAGGCGGGATGCGGCCCGTGGCGGCCGCCCTTTCCACGCCAGCTCGCCGGTGAGCGTCACGCGGCCGCCCCCGGCGGCCGAGCCGACGACGGTGAGCTGTCCCGGCACGGCCTGGAGGTCGACCGTCCGCACGCCGCTGGCGGTCACGGCGACCGTGCGGGTCCCTGGCACGTGGTTGCCGCCGTGCGTGGTCACGATCAGCGCGGCCGTGACCGGGATGACGACGACGGCGGCTGCCAGCACCGCGGCGGAAGGTTTCATGAACGTTGCCTGCCCGGTCGAAACCTAAATCCCTGCATTTACGGCAATAGCTATTGTGTCATCGTTAACTACGCTAGCGCTGCGCTAGCGGATTGCCCGTTTCAACTTGACGGCGGATGCCTGCCGGTATTTCACTGTCGCGGGTGCTCCGCTGCCCGGCCAGGCCCCGCTTCTCCCCCGTGGTCTCCTGGCGGCGGGCACCTTAACGTCTGGGCCGGTACCGCGAAGCGGCCGTGAACCCGGAGTGAGCACTGCCGGTTATCATCTAGAGTGCGGCCATGATCCCTGAAGAAACTGTGGCTCAGGTAGCCACCCTGATGCCACAGCCAGCCCGCAGCGTCGTCGCCATCGCACCGCCGGGAAAAGGGCCAGGGACCTGGGCCGGAGCGCCGAGCGTCGCGCGCAGCGACGGGGAGATCTTTCTGGCGTACCGGCTGCGCCGCCCGCAGGGCCAGGGACGCGGCTACGCGGTGGTGGTCGCGCGTTCGGCCGACGGGGAGCACTTCAAGACCCTCCTGACGATCCGCAGGCAGGAGCTTGACGCCGAGTCGCTGGAGCGCCCGGCGCTGGTCCGGGCTCCCGATGGAGCCTGGCGGCTGTACCTGAGCTGCGCAACTCCCGGGACCAAGCACTGGCGGGTGGAGATGCTCGAAGCGCGCCACCCGGGCGAGTTCGAGGCCCAGCGCAGCCGGATGGTGCTGCCGGGCGACGAACACACGGCCGTCAAGGACCCGGTCATCTTCTACGACGGCGATCTGTGGCACCTCTGGGCCACGGTGCATCCGCTCACCGACCCGGACGAGACCGACCGGATGGCGACGGACTACGCGTGCAGCGCCGACGGGCTGGCCTGGACCTGGCAGGGGACCGCGCTGGCCCCGCGGCCGGGCGAGTGGGACTCGCGGGGCGCGCGGGTGACGGCGGTGCGGCTCGCCGCGGGCAGCGTCGTGGCGTACTACGACGGGCGGGCCAGCGCGGCCGAGAACTTCGAGGAGCGGACCGGCCTGGCGACCGGCGACGGGCCGGCCAGGCTGGCGGCGCACGGGCCGATCGCGCAGTCACCGCACCGCGACGGGGGCCTGCGTTACCTCTGCATCCTCGACCTCGGCGATGCTCACGAGCGCTATTACTACGAGATGACGCGCCCGGACGGAGCGCACGAGCTGCGCACCGAACTGCGCTGAGTCAGAACGAGCGGGGCTGGCCGTTCCGCGCCTGGCGTTCCGCGCCTGGCGCTGCGCACCGAACTGCGCTGAGTCAGAACGAGCGGGGCTGGCCGTTTCGCGCCTGGCGCTGCGCACCGAGCTGCGCTGAGTCAGAACGAGCGGGGCTGGCCGTTCCGCGCCTGGCGCTGCCCGGCGGGCCTGGCGCCGACCAGCCCGCCCGAATCGCCGCGCGGCGCGAGCCAGTCGCGGTAGTCCTCGCCTGTGATGTCCATGAGCAGCCTGATGTCCGCCTCGAACCTGGGGATCAGCGCCTGGCGCTGCTCCCACGTCAGTGGCTGCCGAGGCGGGCTGTCCTGCTGCAGCATCCGCTCCAGCGACCCGGTCAGCGCGGACGCGCCCGGCAGGACGCTGCTCACCGTGGCGCTGGCTCGCAAGGCCCGGGACAGCGCGCGGTGCCGGAGCGACCCGCTCGGATGCGCGGTGACGTTCTCCCGCGGTATCTCGCCGATGATTCCCTCCGGCACGCCAAGGAAGCCGCAGATCAGATCGAGCGTCTTGGCAGGGTTCTCGACCAGCGTGCGGTAGCGGAAGACCAGCACGCGCTCCCTGGGGAACAGCTCGTACAAATGCTGCAGCTGCTCGCCGTACCGCCCGAGCGACGTGTAATGCCAGAAATCTGCCCAGCCCGCCGCGATCCTGTTCTCTTCCTCCGCGCAGGCCAGGACGAAGTCGCCGATCGGGTCCAGGCCCGCTGACCAGAGGTGTGTCCAGTTCGAATGTGCCCGCTCAACCGGATCGCGCAGGATCACGATCAGCCTGGCGTCCGGGACCAGGTCGAGGATCCGGCGTTGTGCGTCCTGGCGGTAGAGGTAGAACGGCGTCGACTCGCCGCGCAGGGCCCCGGCGGGCGCGGCGTCAAACAACGCTTCGTAGTCGTCCCTCTGCCATACGTGCTCGCGGTAGGTCTGCACGTCGCCTGGGCCGCCTCTGGCCGGGGGCGGCCCGTCGGTGAGGAAGAACTTGGGTTCTTTGACCGCAGACATGTACAGAGCGGGGTGGCGGGCGAGCGCGGCGTGCACGGCTGTGGTGCCTGCCTTGGGCGCTCCCGCAATGAAGAAGTCTGGCAGGGCCATGGCTACTCCTGGGGGTATGACCCGAGCCGGGCATGGGAAACCTACTATATCCAGTTTGTTAATAGGCAAACCTCGGGCTCGCTCTTCTACTACCCGGGGAACGATCGTCGATTCAGCGGGAGCCCGCTGCCCTGAACGCCGCCAGCGGCCTGGCCGGACTCACGGGCTCGGTCGTTGGCGGCGCCGTGGCGGACCTGTAGGGCTACCCGGCGGCTTCATGGTCTGCGGATGAGCCGGGCGACGTCGAGCGGCGGCGCGGCCAGCGGCTCGCCGTCATAGCCGGCGACCGTGCCGAACCGCCCCGCGCGCCAGTCCGCGGTCGCGGCCGCGATCTCCTGCGGGGTCCGCGCGAGGAGGTTCCACCACATCAGCAGCGGCTCGCCGAGGGGAACCCCGCCCAGCAGGAACATCCGGCTGCCCGCGGCGGCGGATATCTCTGCCTGCTCGCGCCCGGCGGCCAGATAGATCAGCCGTCCCGGCCCGAGCACGGTCCCCGCCACCACGGCGGAACCGGCCGCAGTGAAGATCACATGCTCGTGCGCGGCGGCGAGCGGGATCTTCCCGGTGCCGTCCCCGCCCGCCGCGAGCTCGGCCCCGACGATCTCGGAGAACGCCCGCGCCGGGGAGCGCACGCCGGCCAGCGAGCCGAGAAAGACGGTGGCCAGGAAGCCGCCGATGCCAGCCGCCGGCAGGTCCGCGTGATGCGCGAAGCCCGGGGCGGTGTGCCGGGCGGCCTCGGGCAGCGCCACCCACAGCTGCACCCCGTGCAGCAGCCGATCATGCCCGACCGGGGACTCCCCGGAGTGCGCGATGCCCCGTCCCGCCGTCATCAGGTTCAGCTGCCCGGCCCGGATCATCTGCCCGCTGCCGAGGCTATCCCTGTGCAGCACGTCGCCCTGGATCAGCTAGGTCACGGTCTGCAGCCCGATGTGCGGGCGCGGCCGGACCCGCATCCCGGCGACACCGTCAACGGACGCCGGCCCGTAGTGGTCGACGAAGCACCACGCCCCGACGCTGCGGCGCAGCCGCAGCGGCATCAGCCTGCGCACCGCGATGTCCCCGACGCGCGCCTCCCGCGCCTCCGTCACCTCAAGATCATTATCTTGAACCCGAGCCCCGGCGGTCTCAAGCTCCGCATCCACCGTGCTCATGTGCCTCCCTCCGCCCGCTCGATGATCCGTCCTCGGGAACTGGCATACAGGTCAACAGGCACTTGTCTGCTACCGCTTACTCGCGGTAGTCCTCGAATCCCAACGGCCTAAGTTAGTCGCGACAGTTGGCGTGCTTCCTGCCAGGATTCACCTTCACAGGTTGAGACACGCCTCGAGAGTTGGTCACAATCAGGAGATGGCGGCCCTCTATCACCTTTGCCTCCGCCACCCGAGGAGGATAGCGAACTTATCGGTCTCGGGTGTCCAGTCGTTCAAATCTGTGACATCCGGACTCTGCAGGCCCTTTAACTCGGCAATCATTGCGAGTCCGCGATATGTGAAACAGGAACGACCATGGGCATGATTATTAATGTCGGTATCGTTTGCTTGGCAGAACGCGTCAAGGCAATTGTTGAAGCACCCACGGAGACAACTATCCGTCTTCGACAACGGGTATGAAGGGTGAAAGCAAGCTGTCTCGGGCTGCGAGGGTTGATCCTCGTCGCATGACGAGGATCTGAAATTCATTTTGGCGCCCATCCGGGTCCTCATCATCACGGGCAAATAGAACTCCATACGAGCCAGGAGCAGCTTTCCCGATTCGCTCGAACGCTTCAATTACCTGTTGACCTTCGCCCGAGCGGTGGTTGAGGAAGCCTGACATATGCAGCTGGGCCGTGCCATTTACCCACCGCAGATTGATGTCAGTCGTTCCTCCCCGGAGTGGCTGAAGCTCGCGTTCGGCGGCAGAGACCGCAGCTTGCAGCTCTTCGTCCTCCTCATCGCCAGGAGAACTGTGAATCGTCAACCATGCATGATATTCAAACATCTTAAGGCCGTTCCCGTCTAACGGAATGGTTCCGTGTCGATGACCAGCCTGACATGATATTCGGCGGAGTACTGCTCTAGTTTCTCGATAACACCTCGCAGCGGCGGCCCATCGAAATGATAGTATACACCACGTCCGGTCTCCCCGGCTGCCTGGAAGGTCGCTCTAGCCTGAGCGCGGAAGGCCTTACTTATCTGGAACCTGGCAGGCTTTGCCTGGCCGATGTACTCGTCGCTGACTGTGTCGAACTCCCGGCCCTGCGGATCGTTTTCGAACTTCACTCGGGGGAGGCCATTTATGCGTTCTGCGAGCGCGTCCGCGTCGGGATCTGGTTTGTTGACCTGGCGCAGAGCGCCCGAATACCGCTCGCCTGCTTGTGCCGGGCCTGCGGCGGTGCCTTGACTGCCAGTATCCGCTGATGCAATGCCGCTTTGCCCCGCTTCTGGGCTACCAGCGTCTTTGCCGATGGCGTTGGCGGCGCGGGCGGTGTCGGCGTCGGCGGTGAGGGTGCGGGCGACGTTGGCGTCCTCGATGTTCGCGGTGTCGTCGGTGAATTTGGCGATCGAGTCGGCGATCTGGCCGCCGGCCTCGCCGGCGTCCTCGGCTAAGCCCCTGAAGACCGCTGCCAGTTCGCCTTCGCTCATCAAAAGCTCAGCCCCCGCACGCCGGCCTGGAACGCTGCCCCGTGTGCCCGCAGCGCTGATGCGTAGCCCCGCAGGAGCTGGGTCTGTGCCCGGACCGCGGCCGGGTGCAGCGCAAATCCGGCCGGCGTGCCGGCGGTGGCGCCGGATTTGGCCCAGTCCAGGCCGGTCATCGCCGCCTCGATTTTGGCGAACAGGGGCTTGGCCGCCGCCTCGATCACCATGCCGATCACGTACTGCTGCAGATCGGCGACCAGCGATCTCACGATCGCTTCGGCGCCCTCGATGATCAGCGGCACGGCGGCCTCGGATAAACCCAGGGTGAGCACGGCGGCGGCCTGGTCGGCGAAGAACGCCGCCGCCATCCCCGCGAGCACCCCGATCGCCTCGGCCTTCTGCGCCACGATGTAGCCGGCCGCGGTGTCCAGGGCGTCCGCCAGCACCGTGCACCCGGCCGTGATCTCGTCCACGTGCTGCGCCGACAGCCTCGCCCACCCCGACTGCATCGCCTCGGTCGACACCGACTCGTGCGCCCTGGCAATCGCGGCGACGGCATCGGTCGCGTCCTGGTGGGTGGTCTGCACCGCCTGCCCGAACTCCCGCACCAGCGACGCGAACTGCATGACCGTGTCCTCATTGACATACGGCCACGGCACGCCGATCACGTTCAGGAAGTTCACCACCGGCAGCGGTAAATCATCGATCGCCACCCGCCGCCTCCCGTCATGCGTAGCGTTATCCGAGCATAATCACCTTCGTCTTTAATGCGCTGACTGTCGCCAAAGTCCCGCGCCGTCAGGTACCGGGCTCGCTCTCGCCTCGCTGTTCTTCGGCACGCAGCGGCTCAGCGGCGGCCTCTGCAAGCGCCCGGTGCTGCGGTCTCGTCAGCTCACCCCGGCGATAGGCCGCCGCGACCTCGTCGAACGAGCCGGGCACGTCTGGCTCGGGACCGTCCAGTGCGGCGGCCGCCATTTCCAGGTAGCTCGCGGGGGCGGGTTTCCTGGTCCGAGCCCAGGTGCGCTCCCGGAATCGCTGCGTCACTTCCTGCAGGCTCATCGGCCCGTACCGCAGCGCGTTCGCCCTGATGCTCGGCGGCCCGGACCGGCGGACCCTGTTCATCTGCACCGCCGAGCGGCACACGTCCGACGGCGCCGCTGCCAACCTCCAACGCCAGGCACGGGGCCGCGCGCAGGTGAGATCCCCGCTCCCCCGGGCCGAGGTGCCTGGCGCCGGCCGGCCGTGACAGCAAACCGGGGTTGCCGGTGCCCCGCGGTCCCCAGCATGCCGCCCGCAACGCTCCGCCGCCCGCTGGCCACGATCGGCGACTGCTGCGAGCTGAAACTGGTGCCTTCGGGGTCAGGTATCGGCCGGGTCGTGTTAGGTCACATCCGAAATGAGCCACAGGTGCTTCCGAAATCGGGCCTTCCTTCCCGAACCCTCGCCGAGAACTCCGCTTAACGCAACAAATCCGGCAAACAGCCGGGCGTCTTGGACGCAGCGAACACGGTCGTGGGCACCTAGCTGTTCCAACAGC
>Ga0335075_10002172_pt1 | contig 31771 bp, 32 predicted proteins | sample Lox_Sample_24_FD_206723 | JGI IMG/M metagenome (GOLD analysis project Ga0335075, IMG submission 206723) | Soil microbial communities from Loxahatchee National Wildlife Refuge, Florida, United States - Lox_Sample_2.4 | ecosystem: Environmental > Terrestrial > Soil > Wetlands | place: USA...
GCCATCCACCGCCAGCTGGCTACCCTCGCCCGGCACATCGTCACCAGCCAGGGCCGCGAGATCGCCCAGATGACCGGCTGGCTGCACACCTGGTATCACACGCCGGCCTGATCTCCCCCAAGTCGGTACCCCGCTTCCACGCGGCGATCCTACGGATCCGGGCTCCCAGCTACCGCCAACGCCGCGCTGGGCATCGTGTACCGGGTGAAGACACCCCTAGCTCCCGCCCTCCAGCCCGAAGGGGCAAACGCGAGGCCGCTAATGGGGCTCAAGGGACACAGCCTTCGCCGCCACGCTCCTGCCGGGCGCAGGTGGAGGAGGCTGGCCGTGATGCTCGCCGGCGCTGTCACCGTCACCAGCATCGCGGGATATGTCGCCCTCTCATTCACGATCAACGGCCTGCCGACGTATCCGCCTGCTGGCTGGGTGGCAGTGCTCCAGCCCGCCACCGCAACTGATACCGACGTCGTCCAGCTCCTCGTCCAGGCACGAACCGAAGCAGGCCAGACCAGGGCAGCGTATGACCTCGTGGTGTCCGGGCCGCGGCCATACACCGGTGACCTATTGATCGGCGGCAGCGCCCGGCTCGCCACGGCCGTGCCCGACCCCGTCATGCCCGCCTCGTCGGCGCCACTGCGGATCCAGCGCATCCCCGACCTGATCTTCAACTATGGCGCCGTGATCAACCTGGGCGCCGTGCAGCTAGTGCACATCAGCCTCCCCGTCGTTAGCCCCTGCCCGGCCCAGCCCGGCGGCCTGCCGCCGGGCACCCTGCCTGGCGTCAGCGCCGAGGGGATCGTCGGGGTTGCCTACGGACCGGTGCAGCAAAACTGGGCCGGACCCGCGGGCTGGTGGCACGGGCCGCACATCAGCCAGGCATGGCCGCTGACCGGCGCCTTTCCCGGCGTTCCGGCCGACGCGCTGGGAGACTTCACGGCGATCAGCGGCCTGAGCGGATCCTGGGCTCGCCCAGTTCAGGAGTACACGCAGGTCGGCGCCGACGATATCCCGGTGACCTGGTCCACCGACTCGACCACGCCAGCCGCTTCGGGCCCCTACCCGCTGACCTGGCAGAGCAGGACCCCGGTCAGCCCGCTAGCGCAGCTGACCGACAGCCCCTCGCTGGCGCTGCTCCAGGACTGGCTGGTCATCTCCGCCGTCGGCCTTGGCATCGCCGGGTCCATGCTCGCCAGCCTGCTGTTCGAATGGCTGCGCCCCCGCCTCCAGCACGCACCAGCCGCAAGCAACAGCCCGCCCCCACGCGTACCTGCCCCTGCTGACAGGCCCATGAGGTTCTCGCGAGATAGCCTCCGCCGTCCGAGTCACAGGCTTGCGTGCTCTCGATTGCAACGTTTCTGGGGAGGATCGTCTGCAGGTCGCCGCGGCACCGCGGGTGGCATAGCATCGGAAGTCGCAAGATTGGGATCAGGTCGGCTGTCCGCACTTGTTTCCAAGGCCGAGGGCAGTTGCATGAATGCCACCAGCGTGGGCTGGCGCCAGGATGTTCCGGTAGCGGTCAGAAGATCATCGAAGCTGATCCGCAGATAGTCGACGCGTTCAAGAACACCGGCTACTCTTTCGCGGCCGCTGCAGGTGTTCTACGGGCTGAGTCGGGCTGGCCGGGCGATCGCCGCTGCCGCTTCGGCCCTGACCGGCGACGGGTGGGAGCTGGCCGTGTGGTGTGCCAAAAACGGCTCGTGGTCGCTGACCTGGCGTTTCACGCCCTGCTAGGCTGCCCTCCGGTATTCGCTGATCAAGCCCCCAAGGATCTCCTTGCGCTCGATCCGGGCCGTGATATCTACGGTCTGGCTGGGCCGACGCAACGCAGATTCCTGCTGCAGAGCTTGGTGCGGACGATGCCCGTTATAGTGCCGGGCGTACTCGGCCAGCACCTTGCGGAGATGCCGCTCGCCGAATATCAGTACATGGTCCAGGCACTCGCGGCGCAGAGTGCCCACGAACCGCTCTGCGTAAGAATTCGCCCGTGGCGACCGGACCGGCGTCCTGATCACCCGCGCGCCGTTCCCGCAGAAGACGCCGTCGAATGCGGCGGTGAACTTGCTGTCCCTGTCGCGGATCAGGAACCGGAACTGCCCGGCCCGCTTCCCCGAGATCCAGCAGCAGGTTACGGGCCTGCTGGGCGGTCCAGGATCCGGTTGGATGAGCGGTCACGCCCAGGATGTGCGCCGCCCTGGTCTCGATCTCCATCACGAACAGGACGTACACGCGCTGCAGCAGCACGGTGTCGACATGCAGGAAGTCACAGGCCAGGATGCCGGATGACTGGGCTTTCAGGAACTGCCGCCACGTCGGAGACGCCCGCCGGGGCGCGGGCCCGAGCCCGGCGGCGGCCAGGATCCGGCGGATCGTCCCCTGCCCCACCCGGTACCCCAGGGCGAGCAGCTCGCCCTGGATGCGCAGGTCCCCCCCAGCGCGGGTTCTGCCGCGCCAGTTGCTTTACCAGCGCCCGGACCTCGGCCGGGACCGGCGGACGTCCCGGCGCGTTCGGATAGGTCCACTTCTTGCTGACCAGGCGCCGGTGCCAGGCCAGCAGGGTGCCCGGGGTCACGATCCGATGCAGCCGCAGGCGGCCGGGCAGCAGCGTTGCCAGCGCGGCGAGTATCGCCCGGTCAGCCCAGTCCGGTCTTGGCCGGGCGACCTGCCGCCACAGCACCGCGACCTCATGGCGAAGGGCCAAGATCTCCACATCCTTGACAGCGTCGCTACCAGCCATGAGGGCCAGCCAGCCGAGCACGCGGACTACGAACAGGTAGACCAGTCGAATGAGCACGAACGCCGAGCGTAAACCAGCAGGTCAAGCCCGCAGGGTTATGGCATAGCACAGGCCACGGCGTGACCGCCGAAGCCGCCGACGCTCAGTTCCACGTAGAACATGGCCTTCCCTCCTGATTCAGCAGCCAGGCAGGGGTCCAGGCCCAACGGCAAACTTGGTCAAACCCAATGCGGCCGATAATCGGCTGTGGCCGCCCGATGCGATCGCCGCACACTGAGCTTCCCTTGCTGCGGCCGGGGACGCCAGGCCCGCAGCATGGTGCCGCACCCGTCCACCGGCCGAGAACAGATCATGGCCCTTGCCCTTACCCCTCGACATGCGTGGACGGTGAGCCGCGAGCGCCGGCGCCCTTCGCGGCCCGGTGGCCGCGTGAAGCCGTCATCGGAGCACAAAAAGCCCCGGACCCTCCCGCACAGCCGCGATCGACGCGAACGCACAGCCGCCGGGGTCCGGAGCAACAACGCTTACCCTACCGCACCCGCTCAGACAGCGACAGCGCCAGCCGCTCCCGGTCCCGATGGCACCCGGCGGCTGATCTGCCGCGAGCGCATAAGGCGGGGAGGTTACATCGGAAATGCCGTGGGCGGTGCGGTCTCGGCGCCTGCCGCAGCAGCTGCCGCTTGGTGGGATCGCATTCCGGTGGGCTCCTGGGACACACATCGTGACAGATCAGTGATGTGCCGCCAGGGTCTTGAGCGGCAGCCGCCGGGTCGCGTCCCGCACGGATGCGCGGCCCGCCCGAACGGCTTCCTCAGCTCGACAATACCTCCCCGTCTCGGCTGACGGTCACCTGCCGGGAGTAGGCGCGGCATCGCTGCCTGCGCGGGGCGGGTCTGATGACCCGGCGCCCCTGGCATTACGCCGGGCGGACCGCGGTGACCGTTGCGCTGCTGGCCGGCGGATGGGCCGCCTTCATCCTGATCGGTGACTCGTGGTGGCAGATCGCCGTTGCTCTGTTCCTGGCAGTCATGTTCACCCAGGTGGGGTTCCTGGGTCATGACGCCGGGCACCGGCAGATCTGCGGGTCCCGGCGGACCAGCTACATCCTGGGCATCCTGCTGGGCAATCTCGGTATCGGGCTGAGCTACGGATGGTGGGTGGGCAAGCACAACCGGCATCACGCCCACCCCAACACTGAGGGTGCCGATCCCGACATCATGATGAGCGTCCTGGCCTTTACCACCAGGCAGGCAAGCCGCGGGCGGGGCCTTTCCAGGCTCCTGGTCCGCTGGCAGGCATACCTCTTCTTCCCGCTGCTGCTCGGCGAGGCGGCCAGCCTCCACGTGGCGAGTGTCCGCGCCCTGGCGGGACGGGCCGGGCGTCGCCGGCCAGCGGAGGTGGTCCTGCTCGCCGTGCACCTCGCCGGATATCTCGCGGTTGTGATCCTGGTCCTGCCCCCGGCCAAGGCCGTCGTGTTCGTCCTGGTGCAGCAAGGGCTGTTCGGCTGCATATCGTCCGCGTCCTTGCGCCTGCTCTATCTCACCTTCGTCCGGCTCTGCGGGCTGGCTGATCCTGCTCGCCCGGTCATCAGCCTCCGCACAGGACGGCCTCCGGTCAGCGCCGGGATCGCCGCGCTGATCGAGCGGCTCGCCGCTGAGAACCACGGCTGGGGATACCAGAGGATCCAGGGCGAGCTGCTCACGCTCGGCCACCGGGTCAGCGCATCCACCATCCGCCGGATCCTCAGAGCACTGAAGATTCCCCCGGCACCGCAACGGCACACCGCCTCCGATGCTCAGAGTCCTTGAGATGCGGGACCCGATTACAGTAGATGGAGGTGCCGGCAGGCGCCGGGATCGTTTGCGCCGGGGATGTTGCGGGGGGTTGGACAGGCCCGGTCGAGCTCGCAATCCAAGGACTCGACAGACCCAGGCGCGTACCAATCGCGAGGGTTGTGGCCGATGGGAGGGAGAAAGGCGATGGCTGGCAAGCAGGCCGCAGAGCCGATGATCGTCATTTCCACCAGCGGGCAGACGATCGGCAGTGAACCTGTGGAGTATCCGGCGACCCCTGAGCCGGAGGTGACCTGGGCGATCTTCACCATCGAGCCTGGGAGCCAGTCGGAGTGGATGACCCACCCGGTTCAGCCGTTCCTCTATGTCCTGGAAGGCACGCTGACAGTCGAGTTCGCTGAGGACGCGTCACGGCAGAGCTTCGAGGCTGGCACCGGGTTCCTCCAGACGAGGACGAAGTGGCACCGGGGAAGAAACGATGGTGACTCCATCGTCCGCTTCCTGGCCGTATTCACCGGCGCGAAGCACATTCCGACCGTGCTTCATCCGCCTGCCGGGGCGGTGTTCAGCTGAGAATGCGAACCGACGAAGCCTTCCGAGCCCGACAGGGGCGGCGCGACGGCGGTGTGCGCGTCGGGTAGAGTCCCCAAACTTTCCAGAGGCTGCTAAGTCGCGGGGTGGGAGCTGTACCTTCACGGCCAGCTCGCGGAAGCGCCAAGACATGAGATTTCACGCGCTGAAGGAGCCCGGGTCCCGGCACACCAGCGGCCGATCACCAGGTCGCCTTCCCCGTGGCCGGGGACCTTGCGGCCCGCGGTCTCGGCGGGATGCTGCGATATCGAGGTCATCCCGACAATCCGGGCGCCCTTCGAGCGCGCCCGGCCGCGCGGCTGACGGCGACTGCGGCCAGTCCGCGGCGCGATCTGCATCTGCGCGCGGTACTCGGTCACCGGCGCTTCGGCAGCAGGCTCTCGGAAATCCTTCTGCTCCAGCCCTACGTGTTTGTCGATCCGCCTCAGCCGTCCGGTGCGCGGCCGCTTAGCGCACCGCCTCGAGGATCTCCTCGGCGAGTTCCAGCGCGTGGCCGGTGCTGCGGGAGATGGCCATCAGGTCAACCAGAGCGTCGGTGACGTCGGCCTCCTGGCCCGCCCTCTGCAGGGTGTCCACGACCTCGGCGACCGTGCCGGTTCCGATTGGGTAGACGCGCAGGATCGTGGCGATGCTCGCGGGATCTCGTCCGTTCTGCTCGGCTATCTCACGGATGCGGCCGAGCGGTTCGGTGATGGCCGCCGCCGGCTGGAACTCACCCATGCCGGGCCGCCAGGCGGGAAGCCAGCCGTCCGCGCGACGGGCTACCCGCCGCCAGGCAGCGGGGGTGAAGCCGGCCAGGAACACCGGAGGGCGGGGCCGCTGGACCGGCCGGAGCCGCACCTGGGTCGCGGGAACCGACCAGTGCCGACCGTGGTATTCGGCCGGGTTGCTGGTCCAGAGCACCTCCAGCACCTCGAGGCATTCGTCCAGCCGGGCACCGCGCTGGCCCATCGGGATCCCGGCTGCCTCGAACTCTTCCGGGGACCAGCCTGCGCCGAGGCCGACGGTGAGCCGCCCGCCGCTGAGAACGTCAATGCTGGTGAGGGCGCGGGCCAGCAAGGCGGGCGGGTACCACGGGCCATCGAGGACGTTGGTGCCGATCCGGACGTGCTCGGTAGCTGAGGCGGCGATGGCAAGGAGCACGAAGGGATCCAGTATCGACTGGAAGGCCTCGGGGAAGGTGGCCGCGCCGGCATAGCCGACGGCCGGGTTGACCGGGGAGAGGAGACGGTCGGCCACCCAGAGGCTGTCTCCGCCGATTTCCTCTATTCGACGGGCGAAGCCGGCCACCTTGCCGGGATCGGCCATGGCCCCGAACTGGGGCAGTGCAAAACCGATGCGCATATCGCTACCCATATGATCTCCTCGCCTGAAGGTCGAGGGCTCCCGCAGGAACCCCGCGGCGTCAGCTAGACACGGTGCGCAGGATCAGCGCGGCCACAGCGGCGGCGAAGAGCACAGCGGGCGCGGTCACCTGCCAGTCGCGCACCCGCAGGTGTGCGATGGTCGCCCCGAGGAAGTAGGCGACCACCCCGGCCGCCGCAGCGGTTCCGATCGGCCACCAGATCAGCCCTATCGCCATGCCCCCGGCACCTGCCATTTCGGCGGCGGCCAGCAGCCACAGCCGGTCCTCGGGAAATCCCACGCGGGCCATGGTCTTCATCTGAACCGGATCACGCACGAGCTTGCCCCTGGCCGACACTAGCAGGATCGCGGCCAGCGCAAACGTCACAGCGACAGCGGCGGCGAACATGCGCCACCTCCTCTTCCTCACGATGTCATCACACTATCAAAAAACTAGCTACATCTAAAATCATAGTACGTGGTACCGGCGAAGTTCGTGGGCAGCCGGCGACATCCAGGTCCGGAACTGCTGCATGCTGGCCGCAGCCCGAATGGGCAGGCGCCTGCCTCGAGCAGGCACGCCGACGGCACAGCTCGAGCCGTCATGCGGTGCGCCAGCTCGCGACCCTCCAGGCGCGGGGCAACATCAGTCCGGATCGGCCGGCAGGTGTTCCTGGGCCCAGAGCGCGATCTGCTCGAGCGCGGGCATCAGCGCCCGGCCGCTCGCGGTCAGCTCGTACGTGACTGCCACCGGAGGTCCCTCGCCCACGTGCCGCACGATGAGCCCAGCCCCGGCCAGCTCGGCCAGCCGGTCCGACAGCATTGAATCGCTGACGCTGCCGATGGCACGCGACAGCTGCCGGTAGCTTGCCGGGCCCGAGCGCAGGCTGCCCAGCACAAGCCCGTTCCACCGCTTCCCGAGAAGGGCGAAACCCCGTGCGAGCGCGGCGTCTGCGTACCGGCAGCTGTCCGCGTCCGCATGAGGCACCGGCTTCCGCACCATGCACACATGGTAGCGGAAACGATGCTACTACGAAATTCAGAGTATGCCCGACCACGTCAGCGAGCGGGAAGACCGCCTCGATCGCTTCGGCGCGGTGGCTCTCCAGCGCCGCGGTAATGCCGGACGGCACGGCCCGACGGCCGCGCTGCGCGAGGCGCGGCCCGCGGGTAAGGGGCGTAGCGCAGGTACGCGTGATTGCTCTCGCTCGCTGTCCCGAGACGGGCGCCTCGGACAGAATCGCGACCTGAGCAGCGACCCCGCCCCGCGCCTCCGGCCGGCGCCGAGGGAGACGTCGCCTTCCGTTCGGGATGACTTAAAGAATCTTCCCGGGCGGAGCCGTGGTGGCTCCGCCCGGGCGAAGCGGCTCAAGGAGCCGGCGCGGCCTGGTCAGCGCGTCGGTCACCCAGCTGTCGTCGTCCGCCGGCCGTTCAAGCCCTGGACCAGGGGCGACGATGATGTCCCCGGCAGGCACCGGCGCGCCACAGGCAGCGCACTGCCCCCAGCGGCCGACCTGACCCTCGTCGGCCACGTGCCGGAAAAGCCGTCGGGGCCCGCCCGGAGCGCAGAAGTCATCTCCCCAGCTCATGAGGAAGAGGACGACCGGCCACAGGGCCACACCCTTCTCGGTCAGTTCGTATTCGAGGTGACGCTCGCCCGCGACCCGCCTCATTACGCCGGCCGCGGTCAGGGCCTTCAGCCGACTGGCCAGCACCGCCCGGGGCATCCGCAGGTGGCCGGCAAAGTCCGCGAACCGGCGCACGCCCCAGAAGGCGTCACGGACGATCAGCAGCGTCCACCGCTCGCCGATGATCTCCAGCGACCGGGCCAGGGAGCAAGCCTGCCCGGCGTAGTCGTTCCGGAGGGCCATGACGCCAGCCTACCGCATGGTAGTCCGGTCAAAAGACTTTGCTTCAATGAAGAGACTTAAGTTCATTGACAGAACCGTAAGTTAGGCCAAGACTAGTTCACTGAACAGACCGAGTCATCAGTGGAGGTGCCATGCCTCAGGCAGCCATCGCCAGCCGCCGCATGCGGACGGCGGCCCCGGAGGGCGTGCGGGAGCACCCGCACCCGCATATCGTGCCGAATCTGTTCGGCATCCCCTTCGGCATCGCCGGGCTCGCCGACGTCTGGGCGGTAGCCCGGCCCGTCCTGGATACCCCGCCCGCCGTGGCCAACGCCCTGTACCTGCTGTCGGCCCTAGTCTGGCTGGTCGTGCTGGCCGCCTACCTCCGGCAGGGACCCCGCCGCCTGACAGCCGACCTGCGCGACCGCACTGCCGGGCCGTTCGCCTCCCTGGCCGTGATCACCCCGCTGCTGGTGAGCTCAGACCTCGGCGATTACGCCCTGGGCGCTGCGCAGGTACTGGTCGCCGTCTTCCTCGGCCTAACTTTCGCGCTGGGCGGCTGGCTGACCGGCCAGTGGATCGCCGGGGACTACAGCCTGGACGCCGCGCACCCTGCCTACTTCCTGCCGACCGTAGCCGGCGGACTGGTCGGTGCCTTCGCCGCGGCCTACGTGCAGATGCATGCCCTGGCCGAGTTCTCCTTCGGGATCGGCGCCGTGGCCTGGCTGCTGCTCGGCTCGTTCACCCTCCAGCGGCTATTCTTCCGGCCTACCCTGCCCGCAGCGCTTGTACCCACGCTGGCCATCCAGGTCGCGCCGCCCGCCGTCGCCGGAGTGGCGTACTTCTTCATGTCCCCCGGCGCGACCGGCGCCATCGGCGAAGGGCTGGCCGGGTACGCGGTGCTGATGGCTGTCGTGCAACTGCGCCTCATACCCCTGTACGCCCGGCTGCGGTTCTCCGTGGCCACCTGGGCGTTCACCTTCTCCTACGCGGGCGCGGCCACCGACGCCGTCTTGTGGATCACCGCCAAGAACCCGCCTGGCGCCGCCCTCTGCACCGCAGCCGTCACGGCACTGATCACCCTGTTCATCACGGCGATCACCGTACGCACCGTAATCGCACTGGCCCGGCGGCAACTGCTGCCCGCAGGCCAGCCCAGCGGACAGGCTGCATGACAAGCCCCCTCACCAGTCCCGAAAACAGGAAACGAACAGCAGCGAGTTCACCCTGCAACCGCCACCGGCCGGGACCGGGATGCCCTGGCTGCAGTTGGCCGACTGCGATGACGCGAACGCGTTGCCGGTCAATTCCAAGACCGCCTCGAAGGTGGTTACCGATCCGACGTACCTCGCTCGGTCAATCCTTCAAGGTCAGCTTTGATCTGCAGCGCCAGGAAGCGGGAGTACAGTCGGCACTCGGCCAGCCCGCCGCCCATCATCCACAGGTGCTCCTGGCCCGTGCGCTTCCACATGTTGCGCATGAAGCCATCGTCGTCAAAGCCCCACAGGTCGCCGACCTTGTCGGCGACATCGTCGCCGAGGAGGCGGCGGATCGTAGCGATCTGCGTCTCATAGCCCGTGGCAAGCACGACCAGGTGGGCCGGGATGACCGTGCCGTCCTTGCGCCGCATGCCCTCCGGCACGAACCTGTCGATGTCACGCGCATACGCAAGACTGATCTTGCCGCTGGCGATCAGCTGGGAGCAGCCGACGTTGATGTAGTAGCCGCCACCAGTGCGCAAGTACTTCATGTGGAAGCCGGTGTTGTCGTCGCCCATGTCGAGCTCGAAGCCGACCGCGCGCAGCCCGTCGAGCAGTTCTTTGTCCAGATCGCAAGTCTTTCTGGTGAGCCACTGGTACGAATCGCGCAGCACGGGATACGGGATTGCCGCGGTGATCAGGTCAATGTCCTCGGACGCCCCCTCTTTGTAGAGGGCATAGACCATCGTCCCGCTCGGGACGAGGCTGACGACACAGGTCGAGCCCCGCTGCACAATGGTGACCTCGGCGCCGTTGCTGTGCAGGTCCTGGGCGACATCGTGACCGCTGTTCCCGGTTCCGATCACGATGGCGCGCTTGCCCGCGTACGCCGAACCGCTGGTGAACGAGTCGGAGTGCATCACCTCGCCGGCGAAGTTGGCCAGGCCGGGCAGCTTTGGCATGATCGGCGCTCCTGCCACGCTGCCCGTCGCCATGACCAGATGCTTCGCGCTGACCGTCCGCTCGGTCCCGTCGGCCCGGCATAGCTGAGCGGTCCACACCTTCCTGCCCGGGTCGTAGCTGCCCTTGGTCAAGCGGGTCGAGGTCCAGATGTTGAGCTCCATGAACTCCGCGTAAGCCTCGAGCCAGCCGGCCAGCATGTCCTTGGGCAGAAACGTGGGCCAGTTCGGCGGGAACGGCAGGTACGGAAGGTGGTTAGACCAGACCTCGTTGTGCAGCGCCAGGGAGTGGTACCGCTTGCGCCAGTTATCCCCGACCCGCTCATTCGCCTCGACGATCAGCGCGTCGACGCCGATCTGGGCGAGCCGGGCGCCGAGCGTGAGACCGCCCTGGCCCGCCCCCACGATGAGCACCTCGGGATCTCGGTCGGTGAACGTGGCGCGCCTGACCCGCCCATCCAGCCAGTTTTCCCCGGTGAAGCTGTAGGAGTAATCCGTGCCGTCGGGGCGGCGGTCATGTATGCGCTCCTCGAACCCGCGAAGCTCTTGCAGCGTGGTCAGCATCATCCACACCTGCGGGTCGTCGCCGATTTCGCCGGCCTGGTCGAACTGCAGGCGGACGAAGGCCGAGCCGCGGCCGAGGATCGTCTCAAAGTCGAAATAGGCTTCGAGAACGGTCCGGCCCGACCGGCGCACTACCCGGGGTGCAATCCGTTCCGGCGGGCGCCGCAGGTCGCGCGGCCGCATCTCCGGCAGCGCCGCCGCAAGAGCAGCCTTGATCTCGGCAGGACCAGCGAATGTCCGGTAGTCCCAGGTGAGGGCCAGGATGTCGCGCAGGTACCCGTCGTCACGGAAGTGTGCCGCCACGCGTGAAGCGTCGCCGCTCCCGATGTCGTCAGCAAACCGTCCCAGCCACTTTTCGAAGATCTCGGTGGCCACCGTTTCCGGAGTGTTGTCCCGGGCGCTCACGCCACGCCGATCCGGTTGGCCTGGCCAGCCCAGTTTGGCTCGCGCAGCAGCTTGCGGGAGATCTTGCCGAGGGGGGTGCGGGGCAGCGGCTCAATGGTGATCCGGACCCGGCCCGGCTTCTTGTATGAGCCGAGGCGCTGCCGGCACGTCTCGACGACGGTGGCCTCCTCGACCACGGCGTCCTCTGCCACCACAACGACAGCCAGCGGCGTCTCCCCCCAGCGCTCGTCGGGTACACCGAAGACCGAGACCTCGCGGACGCCAGGAATATCGAGGATCACCTGCTCCAGCTCGGCCGGCCAGATGTTGTAGCCGCCGGAGATGATCATGTCATCCTTGCGGTCCTGCAGGTAGACGTACCCGTTTTCATCGAACCTGCCGATGTCCCCGGTCAACACCCAACCGTCCACCAGGCGACGGGCGGTGAGCTCGGGATCGCCCCATATGCAGACCATCTGCCCGTCGCTGCGCAGTGCAATCTCGCCCGCCTGCCCGGTGGGCAGCGGCCGGTTGTCCGCGTCGCGGATCTCAAGCTCAGTGAAGGGCAGCGGCCGGCCGCACGAGACGATCGGGTCGGAGCCCTTGATGTCTGCGAACCAATCCCCCGGGGTGAGCCAGGTGCCTGGCACGCACTCGGTCTGCCCGTACATCTGGTACAGCTTCCCGTCGAACAGATCCCTGGCGCGAAGCGTGGTCTGCCGGTTGACCGGCGCGCCGCCAAGTACGATGCCCTTGAGCTGGGGCATCGGCCTGACGGTGGCGGTTCCGGTGTCGATGGCCTTCACCAGGTCGCTGAGAATCGTGGGAACCCCGAAAACGTAGCCCCCGTACTCGGCCAGCAGGTCCAGCAGTCGTTGCGCCTCGAACCTGGGCTCAAGAATGTTGCAGCCGCCCGCCAGCCACGTCGGCACGAACAGGTAGCCGGACCCGTGAGAGATGGGCGCGATGTGGATGCTGCAGTCACCGATGCTCAGCGGCTCAAGGAGGAACGTCCAGTTCCGCTCGGTGTTCATCCAGGCGCGGTGACTGAATGCTATGCCTTTGGACTTCCCTGTCGTTCCTGCCGAGTGCCGGATGACATACCGGATGACATAGAAGCCCTCCGGATCGATCACCGGGTCGGGATCGGCGGAGGAGAACGACCCGAGCCACTGTTCGTAGCCCTGGTCGCGCATGACGACGTGCTTCAGGTCGGGCAGCGACTCGGCCAGCCGCCTCATCTGCTCCTCGGACTCGTCAGAGACGACGAGGATCTTGCACTGTGTCTGGCGCAGCATATGCTCGTGTGACGCGCTGCTGTTGCGCTTGTAGAGGGGGACCCGGACGAAGTTGCCGATCGCCGTCCCGAGGAAGAAGTCGGAACTCGCGAGGCAGTTGTCCTCGAGCACGGCCACCCGGTCTCCGGGTTCCGCGCCGAGGCTGATGAGGGCATTCGCCAGCTGCTTGCCACGGTCCCAGGCCTCGCCGAACGTGAGGGAGCGTCCCCCGCTGATGATCGCGACGCGATCGCGATTGAACCCGACGGCGCGACGCATCGCGCTTCTGACATCAAGCATGTGTGCACTTCCGTGTCGGACTGTCGCCTTGACGCAATGAAACATCTAGTGCGGCCGGAGCGTCAACACGTATGTTGACAGACACGACGGCGGTTTCTAGATTCACAAGTGTGCTTGCGGGGCGTGATCACGTCGCTCGTCGAGACAGCGGGAGCGGAAACCACATGGGAGGTGGAGTGAAGCCGGAGATAGCCGCGGTTTCCGCTGACCGGAACGCATGGATCCAGCCGACGGTCGAGCCGGTGGCGGACGGGGTGTACCGCGTCCCCCTGCCTATGCCAGGCGACCACCTCAAGGCAGTCAACGTCTATGCGCTCGAGGAGCCGGGGGGCGTGACCCTGATCGACGGCGGTTGGGCAGTGCCTGACGCCCGCTCGGCCCTTGAGGCCGGCCTGAGTTCAATCGGGGCGAAGCTGTCCTCCATTAGGCGGATTCTCGTGACGCATGTGCATCGCGACCACTACACGCTTGCTGTCATCCGGCGCCGGGAGTTTGGCACGCCGGTCGCGCTGGGCGCGGGCGAGCGGGCGTCCATCGACGCGCTGACCTCTGCTGATCCCGCGGCCAGCTTCGGCTCGCAGATGCGGCTGCTGCGCGCTGCGGGCGCTGAGGAACTGGCCCGCGCCGCCGAGAGCCAGGCCGTCTACGTGAACCCGAAAATGGACGGCTGGGAAATGCCGGATCAGTGGCTGGAGGCCGGGACCGTCCCGGCTGGCGGCTCGGAGCTGACCGTGGTCCCGACGCCGGGGCACACCCAGGGCCACTTGGTCTTCGCCGACATCCCCCGTGGCCTGCTTTTTTCCGGCGATCATGTACTGCCGCACATCACCCCGTCCATCGGGCTGGAAACGGTGCCGTCGCTGTCACCGCTGACGAGCTTCCTCGAATCCCTCGCCTTGATGCGCACGCTGCCCAACCTGAAACTGCTTCCCGCTCACGGCCCGGTGACCATGAGCTCGCATGCGCGGGTCAATGAGCTGGTCGCTCACCATGATGCTCGTCTCGCCGAGATTCGCGCGGCCGTGGCCACGGGCGGTGAGCAGCACGCTCTGACGATCGCCGGCCGACTGGGCTGGACTCGCCATCGCCGCCAGTTCGATGATCTTGACGTCTTCAACAAGATGCTCGCCATCGGCGAGACGATCGCGCACCTGGACGTGCTTATCAGGTCGGGGCTCGTGCGGCGGCGCACCGAGGACGGGCTGATCCTCTACTCGGCACTTCCCCAGCCGCGGCGCACGTGAGCCGGTCAGCCCTGCGCGCGCAGGTCAGGAGCTTCCTGGCCGATGCGAGGAACCGCGGCGCCTTCGTCCCGCACTGCGACGCGTGGATGACCTGCTTCGACCCGGACTTCAGCCGCAGCCTCGCCCAGCGGGGCTGGATCGGCATGACGTGGCCGCGCGAGTACGGCGGCTCCGAGCGCACCGAGAGGGATCGGCTCGTCGTGGCGGAGGAGCTCGTCGCGGCCGGCGCCCCCGTCGCAGCGCACTGGTTCGCCGACCGGCAGATCGGCCCCGGCCTGCTCAGGTACGGCACACCGGCGCAGCGTGCTCGCTACCTGCCGCAGATCGCGGCCGGGCACTGCTTCTTCGCGATCGGCATGTCGGAGCCGGACAGCGGCTCCGACCTCGCCTCCATTCGCACTTCCGCCCGCCGCAGCGGTAGCGGCTGGGTGGTCAACGGCACGAAGGTCTGGACCTCACATGCCCACCGGGCGCACCACATGCTGGCGCTGGTCCGGACATCGCCTCCTGACCCGCGCCATCGCCGCGCCGGCATGTCCCAACTGCTCATCGACCTCACCACTCCCGGCGTGCACATCCGGCCGATCACCACGCTCGACGGGCAGCATCACTTCAACGAGGTGGTGCTCACCGACGTCGAGGTAGACGCCGACGCGCTCCTCGGAACCGACGGGCACGGCTGGCAGCAAGTGACCGCCGAGCTCGCCAACGAGCGCAGCGGGCCGGAACGGTATCTGTCCAACCTGCCGCTGCTCGCCGCCCTCGCCGCACGCGACGAGGTCCCGGTGGCGGAACTCGGCGAGGTCGCCGCCGAGCTGCGGTCTCTGCGTGCGCTGTCGGCCGCGGTCGCCGACGCCCTAGGGCGCGGCGAGTCGCCGTCCGTGGCGGCCGCACTCGTCAAGGACCTCGGCGGCCGGTTCGAGCGCAAAGTCGTCGACACCGCGCGGCGCCTCGCACCGGCCGCGCTCGACGCCAATTCCCCCGACGAGTACACCCGCCTGCTTGCCGAGGCCGTCCTCCACGGCCCGGACGGCACCCTACGGGGCGGGACCAGCGAGATCCTGCGCGGCATCGTCGGCCGGGAGCTGACGCGACAGTGAGGCCGCCAGCGAGATCGCCGGGAGGAGACGCAAAGAAGCCGTGGAGCACAGGATGAGCGATGTGCGCGATGCCGTGCTGGCCCTGCTGGGCAGGCATGCGGAACGGCCGGCCGGCGGCCAGGATGACAGGAGATGCCGGGCCGCCTTCGCCGAGCTGGCTGAGCACGGCTGGACGCGAGTCGGACTGCCCGAGGACCTCGGCGGGCACGGGGGCTCGCTTGCCGAGGCGGCGGAAGTAGCCGAAGCGGCGAGCTACCACGGGGCGGCGACTCCGCTCGCCGACCAGGTGCTCATCGCCAATGCGGCCGCGGCCCGGTTGGGCATGGCGCTGCCCGAGGCCGCGACCTGCGTCCTGCCCGTCATCACCGACGCCGGTCAGGGAGCGGCCGTCCCGTGGGCGTCATGGGCCACGCATCTGCTTGTGGCCGACCGCGCGGGCGGGACCGCGCTGGTCCCCGCCTGCGAGGCGCGCATGACGCCCGGGAGCAACCTGTCGGGCCTGCCGAGCGACCTGGTCGAACTGCCGGGGCGAGTGCCGGGATCGGACGGCGCTGACGCCGCCGAGCTGCTGATGGGGCTCGGGGCACTCGCCCGCAGCGTGCAGATCGCCGCCGCCCTGCGCCGCTGCCAGGATCTCAGCGTGACCCACGCGCGGCAGCGGCGGCAGTTCGGCAAGGCACTCGCCGACCTGCCCGTCATCCAGCATGAGCTGGCGGCGCTGGCTGGCGAGACCGCTGCGGCCGAGGCGGCGAGCCGGGCGGCGATCACGGCAGTCATGGCAGCCACCGCGAACACCGGGCCACCCCAGCCCGGGGGCATGCCAGCGCTGGCCATCGCCACAGCCAAGGTGCGGGCCGGCCTCGCTGCGACCAGGGGCGCCCGCAGCGCGCACCAGATCCACGGCGCGATGGGCATCACCAGGGAGTACGAACTGCACGTCCACACGCTCTCGATGTGGGCCTGGCGGGACGAGTACGGCGCAGAACGGGACTGGGCGCAGCGGCTCGGCGTGACGGTTCGGTCCGCACCGGAGGGACTGTGGGCCAGTCTGGTTCCCGCCTCCACATCTGCCCAAGCCTGAAGGGGGCTCCGATGCCCGGCAACGATCTGGTCCTCCTCGAACGGCAGGGCGGCACCGCCGTGCTGACGCTGAACGCCCCACGCCGCCGCAACGTGCTGTCTGCGGACCTAGTGGCTGCCATGGGCCGGGCCATCGACGACATCGAGGCCACCCCTGACGCCCGGTGCCTCGTCGTCACAGGCGCCGGGTCCGCGTTCTGCGCCGGCGCTGAGCTGCCCACCCTCGGGGCGGCTGCCAACGGCGATTTCGACCGCGTACGTGCTGTCTACGATGGCTTCCTGCGGGTCCTGCACTCCCCGCTTGTGACGATCGCCGCGGTTAACGGCCCCGCCGTCGGCGCTGGGTTCAACCTCGCACTCGCCTGCGACGTCCGGCTCGCCGGTGAGGACGCGCTCTTCGATTCGCGGTTCGCGAGGCTGCGCATTCACCCGGGCGGCGGGAACCTCTGGATGCTCGCGCGGGCGGTCGGCACGCAGCGCGCCACGCTCGCCACCGTTTTTGGCGAACGGTGGGATGCCCGCACCGCCCTGGACGCGGGCCTCGTCGCGGCCGTCCACCCAACCGCCGGTCTCGTCCCCGCCGCGATCACCCTTGGCCGCCGGCTCGACGGCCAAGAGCCAGCCCTGGTCCGGCGGCTCATCCAGACGGTGCGGGATTCGCTCTCGACGGTGAGACACGCGGACGCGCTCGCAGCGGAGTCCAGGGCACAGGAGTGGTCGACCACCCGCCCGGCCTTCCGGCAGGGCGTCGCCGACATGCTCGCGGCGATCCAGCGCCGCGACAGTTGAGTCAACATCATTGTTGACGCTGCTGGCCAAGCGCCTTACGGTGCAGTCATGGACCTCAATCAGCCGAGCGTGAGCCGCACCAAGACCATCGAGGTGACGCCGTGCGGCGAGGACCGGTACCGCTTCACCGCCCGGCTGACGGACTCGGCCGCCGGCGGTAACTTTCCGGGCGACATGGCGACCGTCCATGACTTCGGGCTGGAGGGCGAGGCCGCGGGCGCTGACCTCACCGTCGAGTCCCTGACGGTGCACGCGTACAGCCACCCGTACGCCGACTGCCCGTTCGTCCTCCCGGCCACACAGCGGCTGATCGGCCAGCCGCTGCTGTCGGGCTGGCGCAAGGCGGTGCTCGCCCAAGGGGCTGGCACCGCCGGCTGCACCCACGTCAACACCCTGCTGATCGGCCTTGGAGAGCTCTCGACGATGGTCTGGTTCCTGAAGATCAACTCATCGGTGCGCTATGACCGTGACACGCTGACTGACGGGCGGTGGACGGCAGGCGCGCTCGAAGTGTCGCCGCGGCTGACGGGGATCTGCCACGGGCTGCGGACCGACGGCAAGGCCGTCAGAGCCGCACGCAACCGCTCAGGCCAGGACCAGACTGGCTGATCTCCGTGGCGCGCCCCGACGCCACGGGACGGAGCCGTCGGCGGCTCAGCCGCTGTCACCGCAGCGGCGCAGCGCGTTGGCTGGCAACTACTTTCAACACATGTGTTGACGGACCTCGGCGGGCGGGGATAGCGTGACAGCGTGAGTCGTGAAGGTGCCGCCGCCGTCGCGGGCGTCGCCGTGGAACTCACCACTGCCGACCGTACCCGCTCCCTGCCTGAACTGATCTTCTCGTGCGTGAGCGCGGCACTGGCTGACGCCGGCTGTGTCATGGCGGACGTGGAAGCGGTGACCTGTGCCTGCGAGGACCTCATTGATGGCCGCGGGCTGTCAAACATGATCACGGGGCCAGCGGCCGGCGCTTACCTGCGCGATGAGACCCGGCTGTCCGAGGACGGGCTGGCCGCCCTATCGCTGGCAGCGGCGCAGATCGAAAGCGGCACGTTCGATCGCGTTCTTGTGGCCGCGTGGGGACGCGCGGCCGAAGGCGACCCGGATCGGATCTCGGCTCAGGGGTACGACCCTTTCACCGCCCAGCCCCTGGGGCTTGGCGACATGGCGGTCTCCGCGCTGCGCGCCTCTGCATACCTCCGCCGCCACGGCGGCCCAGCTGCCCGGCACCGCGCCGACCGCGACCGTGCGGTCGCAGCACGGCAAGAGCGCGCCAAACGTAACCCCAGGGCTAACCGGCTGCCTGGCAGGAGCCCGTCGGTACCTTACCCGCTGCGCCCGGCCGACCTGCGCGTGGAGAGCGATGCCGTTGCGGCCGTCGTGCTGCGCCGTGCGGCGGGCCCTGGGCCGGCGGGCCTCGTCCGGATCACCGGCATCGGCCACGCCACAGAAAGCTTCCACCTCGGCGACCGGCTGCTGAGCGGGCTGCCGAGTGCACGGGCTGCCGCACGGCACGCCCTCACGCAGGCCGGCCGCGGCCTCGGCGCGGTTGATGTCGTCGAAGTGAGCGGACGCACGGTCTGGGACGAGGCACAGATGGTCGAAAGCATCGGGCTGGCCAGCCCCGGCGAGGGCTTCGCCGCCTTGGCCACAGATGCGCGGCTTAACCCGTCTGGCGGCTCGGCGGCCGGGGACTGCGAGCCGGCCAGCGGCCTGGTGCGGTTCGCCGAGGCCGCGCTGCAGCTGGCAGGACGGGCGGGAGGTGTACAGCTCGCCGGGATGCCACGGGTCGCGCTCGTCGTCAGCGGCGCAGCCCTGGCCGGGCAGACACACACAGCGGTGGTAGCCGAACATGAGCGGTGAGCCGATCGGGATCATGGGCGTTGGGCAGACCCCATACCGGCGCAGCAACCCGGAGCTGTCCGCTGGCGAGCTGGTGAAGATCGCCGTGGACCAGGCGCTTGCGGACGCCGGCGTGGGCATGGACGCGATTGGTGCGGTGTTCGGCGGCGTCGCGCCAGATGCGCTCGCGGGGATCAAGGACATCGACCGGATGTCGATCAGCGTGCCTGGACGCCCCTACCTCCGGTTCAACACGGGCGGAGCGACCGGCGCCTCGGTCGTCGCGGCCGCCCTGGCCTGGATTGGCGCAGGCCGAGCTGACACCGTGCTCGCCGTGGCGCTGGAGCGGATGGGGCAGGCGAGCACGGCCCAGGCAGTCTTCAACACGATCTTCGACCCGATCTACGAAAAGGACTTCGTCCTCACCACCATCACCATGGCGGCACTGCGCGCCTCGATGCTCGTCAAGCGGCACGGCTTCACCGGGCAGCACTGGGCAGGTATCGCCTCCCGCAACTTCACCAACGCGGTGGACAACCCCCTGGTGATCGGCGCCCGGGCGCGCACTCCCGAGCAAGTGCTCGCCTCCCCGATGCTCGCCTGGCCGATCCGCCGTTACGAGGCCTGCCCGACGACAGAGGGAGCCTGTGCCCTCGTTATCTCCCGGGCTGGCGCCATCCCGAGATCGCACCCCACGTCCTGGATCCACGGCATGGGCGGCTCGAGCGACACCTATTCGATGGGCGAGCGGATGAACCGTCTGGAGGGGACGCTGATCGAGATGGTCCCGCTGCGCCGGGCAGCCGAGCTCGCCTACCGGCAGGCGGGCATCTCCGATCCCGGTCGCGAGGTGCAGGTGTTCGAGATACAGGCGCCATTCTCGATTATCGAGGCGATGGCCTATCCGGCGCTCGGGCTGTGCGAGGTCGCGCAGAGCCGGCCGTTCGTCGACCGCGTGCTTGCCGGCGAGACCGGAATCGAATTCAATCCGTCCGGCGGGGCACAGGCCGCGAACCCCGTCTCCGCCACAGCGCTGATCCGCATCGCCGAGGCGGCCCAGCAGGTGCGTGGCAGGGCCGGGCCGCATCAGCGCGATGGCGTGCGCCGTGCGATCGCGACCGGGCAAGGCGGCGCCACGCAGTTCTCGACCGTCTGTGTCCTCGGAGGAGACCGACCATGACCGCGCCCGCGTCGGCGGCGGAGCTCCTGCTCCTGCCGGGCAACTGGAACTTTGACTACACCTACTTCGCGGGCGAGACGGCCAGCCGGTTCTTCGCCGAGCTACGCGACAGTCAGCGCATCCTCGGCAGGCGCTGTCCGCAGTGCGAGCGGCTCGTCGTCCCGGCCCGCTCCTACTGCGACGCCTGCTACGTGGTGATGGGCGACTGGGAGCCAGTCGGCACAGCCGGCACGATCGAGGCCTTCACGATCGTAACCGCGGCGTTTCCCGGCCTGCCCGAGCCGCCCCTGGTTATCGCCTTCGTGACGCTTGACGGCGCCGACAGCGCGCTGTTGAACTTCGTGGAAGGCGTGGACCTCTCCGACGAGGACGCAGCGGGCAGCTACCTGTTCGAGCACGACCGAGTCCGGGTCGTCTTCAGCAAGCAGCGCGAGGGGCGAATCACCGACTTCCACTTCGAGTCGATCCCCGGCTGAGCCTCGAGCCTCAAGGCCATGGGCATACGCCGGCTCAGGCGCCGCGGACGCGGCGCTCTTCCCCTGCCCAATACGGCTCGCGTATGACCTTGCGCTGGATCTTGCCGACCGGGCTGCGCGGCAGCGGCTCGTCGCGGAAAAGCACCGAAGCCGGCTTCTTGTACGAGCCGAGCAGCCGCGTGCAAGCCTCGATCACGGTGTGCTCGCTGAGCTCGGCCCCGGGTTCCCTGACCACCAGGGCGAGGGGCGCCTCGCCCCACTTGCCGTGCGGTACTCCGAACACGACGACCTCACGTACCCCCGGGAGTGTCTCGATGGCCTGCTCGAGCTCCGCGGGCCAGATGTTGAAACCGCCGGAGACGATCATGTCGTCGACGCGATCCACCACGTACAGGTAGCCGTTCTTGTCCAGCCGGCCGATGTCGCCGGTGAGCACCCACCCCTCGATCAGGCGCCGGCTGGTCATATCCGGATCTCCCCAGATTCCGGTCATCTGGCCATCACAGCGGATGGCAATCTCGCCTTCCTCGCCGGGCGGCAGTGGCTGGTTGTCCTCGCCGCGGATTTCCAGTTCGGCGAAGGGCATCAGCCGGCCCGCGGCGCGGACCGGGTCCGAGCCCGGCAGATCGCGGAACCACTCCTTGGGCCCCATGAACGAGACGGGCACCGCTTCGGTCTGGCCGTACATCTGGAACAGGACGTCACCGAACACCTCGTGCGCCCCGACCGCAGTCTTGGCGGTGATCGGCGCGCCAGAGATCATCACCGCCTTGAGCGACGGCAGCGTCTGCGGCTTCCCGCCGACCGAGCGGATGATGTCGGCGAGCATGGTGGGGACCGCGAAGAACCAGCCGATCTCGTCCTTGGCAACCCGGGCGGTGAAGCCCGTGCTTTCGAACTTCCGATCGAGGAGGTTGCAGCCGCCGCCCAGCCAGAGCGGAAGGAAGAGGTACCCAGACCCGTGACTGATGGGCCCGACGTGCAGGCACTTGTCACCGTACTCGACCGGCGGCAGCATGTAGAACCAGTCTCTGGTGGTGTTCATCCAGGCCCGGTGGGTGTACGCGATCCCTTTTGCCCGGCCGACTGTTCCGGCGGAGTGCCGGATGATGAAAACGTCATCGAGTCCGATCCCGGGATTGGGATCCGTGTCGGGGAACGAGGCGAGCCAACTCTCGTACTTTTCGTCCCTCACGATCATGGTAACGCCGTCGATCTCGCTGATCTCGTTGGCGTACTCGGCGGAAACCACAACTGCCTTGCACTGAGTGCCCGTGATCATGCCGCCGTGCGCCCCGGCCGAGTTCCGCCGGTACAGCGGTACCCGGACGACCCCGGCTGCGGCTGAGCCGATGAAGAAGTCCGCCGCCTCGATGCAGTTGTCCTCGAGGACCGCCACCCGGTCGCCGGGTTCAAGCCCGGCGGCGATCAGTGCATTGGCGAGCCGCATCCCCCGTTGCCAGGTCTCACCGAACGTCAGCTGGCGGCCTCCGCTTACTACTGCCGGAAGGTCCCAGTGAAACTGGGCCGACCGCCGCATAGCGCTTCGCACATCCAGCACGGCATTCACTTCCTCGTGATCATCATCTGGACTTCCGTCGGGCTTGCCGACTGTGAGGTGACTAACATCCAAACCTCTCCTCAGGCACTTGTCAACGATTATGTTGATTCAAGGTTTACCGCACCGTGATGGGCCGTGTCGCATGACGAAACCCGTTGGTCAACATAAGTGTTGACTAACCTGACCGGAGACGCGAGGATGGATCAGCGGATCCTGTTCCGACGCCGGCTCTGCCGCTGGCGTGCTGACATGAGAGGCGGCTGATGACGGCCACGGCGACCGGCGAGTCCACCACGCCGGATCTCGACGATCTGCTCAGCGAGCAGGCCATCAACGATCCGAACACCTACTTCCGGCGACTCCGCGAGGCAGCACCGGTGCGCTGGAACCCGCGCTGGCACGGCTGGATCGTGACCAGCTACACCGACGTGACCGCCGGATTCCGCGACCATCGCCGACTGTCGTCCGACAGATTCCGCGGCCCCTTCGCCAGGGACGTCACCGAGTCGAAGAACCAGTACGCGGAACTCATCGGCTTTATGAGCAAGTGGATGTTCACGACCGACCGTCCGTACCACACCCACCTGCGGTCCTTGGTCAACACCGCGTTCACCCCGCGGAGCGTCGAGCGGCTCACGCCCCGCATCCGCGAACTCGTCCACACCCTGGCCGACTCGCTACGTGGCGGTGAGGTGGTGAACTTCATGACCAAGTTCGCGTTCACCCTGCCGGTCATCGTGATCGCCGAGTACCTCGGCCTGTCCCCGGAGACGCGCCAGGAAGTCCGCGCGCTCTCCGAAGACCTCGGTGCCCTGATCTTCGTGCAAGGCAGCAGCGCTGAGCGCTTCGCCAACGGGGACCGGGCGATGAACGGGCTCATCGATCTGATCCGGCCGGTGGTGCGGGCTCGCACCAGAGAGCCGCGCGACGACCTCATCTCCGGGATGATCCACACGGGAGTTGACGGCGATTCCTTCACCGAGGACGAGATCATCTCCAACGCGGTGCTGATGGTGTTCGCCGGCCATGAGACGACGATGAACCTGCTGGCCAATGGCATCGTCGCCTTCGGCAGGTCACCCGGGCAGTGGGAGATGCTCAAGGGCGATCAGGGCCTCGCCAGGACAGCCGTCGAGGAAGTGCTGCGCATCGACGGGCCCATCAAGGCACTGGCCAGGTGGGCGAGCGAACCACTCGAGCTCGGCGGCCAGCACATCCAGGCAAACGACCGCGTGCTGCTCGTGCAGCACGCCGCCAACCACGACCCGGCGTTCTTCACGGATCCCGACCGCTTCGACATCAGGCGCTGGCCCAACAAGCACGTCGCGTTCGGCTCGGGCATCCACACCTGCCTGGGGGCCCCGCTGGCGCGGCTGGAGACACAGGAGGCGTTCGCCTACCTCGCCCGCGAGTTCGACTCGATCGAGGTCGTGACCTCCGACCTACGCTACGTCTCGACGGTGGTGTCACACGGGCTGACCGGGCTTGACGTCCGCTTTCACGCACGATGATCGGGAGCAGCGGCAGCACGGGAGCTTCCGGCAGGGTGGCCGCGAGGGTCGACCATGACCTCTGCGCCGGCGTGACCGAGTGCCTGCGATGGGCACCAGGCGCCTTCCGGCTCGATGAGGACGGGCTCTCGGTATTCGCGCCGTCGGGCGCATGGACGCCAGGCCAGCTCATGGCGGCCCGCGACAGCTGCCCCATGAGAGCGATCACCATCGTGCCGGACCGCGGCAACGACGCAGCCGACGGCCGATGACAAGGAGTACGGAGAACGCATGACCAACTGGGGACGCTGGGGCCAGGATGACGAGCAGGGCGCCGCCAATCTGCTCGGCGCCGAGACCGTGCTCAACGCCGTGGCCGAAGTGCGCACGGGTGAAGTGCTGCGGCTGGCCGCGCCCATCGCCGGGGGCCATGGTTTCGGGCTCGTCGGGCGCCCCGATCCGGTGCACCTAATGATCCGCGACGGCGGCGACTATGCTGCGGGCTTGCCCGAGCGCGGCGGCTTCGGCTTCGCGGATGACATGCTCACCGTGCCCACACACGGCGTGACCCACCTGGACGCGCTGTCCCATGTCTGGCGGGAAAACCTCATGTACAACGGGGTTCCCGCAAGCGCTGTCACCAGCCGCGGCGCTCGCAAGCTTGGCATCGAGAAGATCCCGCCCATCGTCACCCGCGGCGTTTTCGTCGACGCGGCAGCCGACGGCCCCCGGACCCCCCAGACCCCGGTTCACGTCGATGAGCTGCAGTCTCTGCTGGACGGCGCCGGCGTAGAACTTCGGGCCGGCGACGCGCTGCTGGTGCGCACCGGCTGGCTCGCCGCGGTACGCGCCGACCGTGCAGACGCCTCGGCCTGGTCTGGGCTGCACTCCGATTGCGGCGCCTGGCTGGCGCGGCAGGACGTGGTCCTCGTCGGCGCGGACAATCCTGGCGTGGAGGCGTTCCCGTCCGGCGATCCGCACTGCCAGGTACCGGTGCACATAGAGCTGATCCGCGGGCATGGCGTCCTGCTCGGTGAGCTCTTCGACCTCGAGCCTCTCGTTTCCGCCGGGCGCGCCACCTTCCTCTTCTCCACCGCGGCCCTGCCGCTCGCAGGCGGGGTCGGCAGCCCTGTGGTGCCGCTCGCGATCCTGTAGCATCAGCGCGCGACAGGCGACGAGCGGTGTAGCCCGGGCGGATCTTCACCATCGGTGCTTGAACACGGTGATCGGGATTCCACGAGATGAGAATCCGAGTAACCACGGCCCGTTCGATACAACAGTCTTTGATTTACCCGAATAGGCCATCTTTTTCGGTCAGTCCACTGCTCCGCGGACTGGCACCGCGCGTCCTCGTCGTCGGACTGGTTCTCGGCGGTGCAGGCATCGCCGTCCTCGGCGACGGTCGCGTAGGACCGCAGGGCTCTTATGGCCGGGAGACACAGCGCTCGGCCAGTTCGGATGTCAAACCTGGCGAGGTGCAGGATGCACGTGACCTCGTAGCCGTCGAGGTGTCCCTCATCACCAAGCGATCAGTCCTCATGCGTGCATGAGTCGGCGGTGACGCAGAAGCGGCCGTCAACCCGGAGCACGGGCACGGGCGGGTCCAGATCGGCCCGGCGCGCCTCGCCGCCAGCCATGTCGCCCGCCCTGCAGACCAAGATGCGGCTCACAGCATCGAACGCCCGCCGTTGACGCTGACGACCTGGCCAGGTATCCGCCCTGGGCGCTGGCTGCCTGGCCTCACCCGTGCTCGCCAGAGAGGGGACCGTCCTCGCACCGCCTTGCTCAGCTTCCCGGTAAACGAGTGGATCCCGCCGTTGGCGGGGCGGCAGCTGAAGCGGCCAGCGGACTTGACCGGCCAGTGCGTTTAACGGGCAGAAAGCGCCCCGCCCCAGCAACGCGACCTCATCACAGCGCCGCGGCGCGGTAACCCGCCCCCGTCTGGTCACCCAGGGCCCCATTAAGGAACAGATCGGTGAACGTCATGCCGATCTCCGCTCCCGACAGCCGCCCGGCCACGACATGCCAGCGGTGGGTCCAGTTCAGCGCGCCGATGACCGCGAACTTCATCATCTGCGCGTCCAGGCTAGCCCGGAATTCGCCTGACTCCATGCCCTCGTCGATGACCTGCTGGACCGCCTCCTCGTACCGGCGGCCCAGGTCCTGCAGCTCCTTGCCAGCGCTGGTGCCATCTCCGGGCACCTTGCGCATGTCCTCCTGGATGTACACGTACATGTAGGGGTAGTGCCGCTCGTAGGCGTCCAGCGTCTTGACGAAGATATCCCGCAGGCGCTCGGTGGCACTCAGGCCCGAATTCGCGACATTCTCGGCGAGGACGACGACCTCCTCGACCGCTTGCTGGATTAGGTCGATGAAGATCTCATGCTTGCTCGCGTAGTAGTAGTAGATGCTGGCGCGGTCCCCGCCGAACCGCTCGGCAATGTCATTGATACTGGCCGCCTGGAAGCCCTTTTGCTTGAACACGTCCGCCGCGGCCCGCAGCAGCCGCTGACGGCGCTCGCTGTAGCCGGGCGTCGCCTCTCGCCGGGCATTCGTGCGGCGCCGCCCGATCGAGCTCACCATGACCTGCCCATCTGCCTCGGCCGAGCTTCCCTAGGACGGACAGCGCCGACGGAAGGAACCATGGGCATGTACACGTGGTTATCGTACCGCCCGGCGGTCGGAGCAGCCCACCGCAAACCCCGGGCGGCAAACTGCACCTCTTGGGAGCGGTTGGCGGCTAGGTGGCGTTCATGCCGGTCGCTGGGTGTCGTGCCGGCGTCTTCCCCCGCACCGTGAGGATGCGGGCGGGGACATCGACGTCGCTCAGGCGCGGGCCGACGATGTCGGTGCGGGACAGCGCGTGCACCGCGGCCAGCAGCATCACCGGGCGGTGGTCGTAGCGACCGAGGCTGGCCCGCAGCCCGGCCCGGGTGGCGTTGGGCCGATGGGCACCCGGCCGGAGCTTTCCGGGGCGTCAGCCGCAGCGGCGCCGCCCGTCTTGCCGTCATGCACCGCGGGGCACCGGAGGCCACCGCCGAGCAGATTGTCTGCGGTTATGCCCTCGTTGGGGATGAGGTGGCCATCGAGGACGGCGGAAGGGCGTTCACTGGCGCGGGACGAGTCCGGCCGGGAGCATGCTCGATGGTTGAGTCGCTGAGCTCAAAGCGGGGGAGGGCGGTGTCGAGGCCTGCCACGCACCGTCTGCATCGAGGGCTTGGGGCGGTCTCGGCACGGTCAGCACCTCGCAGGCGGGCTGCATCGGCACACCCTTGTACATCGCACTCGCTGGCATCTTGATCCTTTGGGGTGTAATCGAGCGGCCGAGATGGGGGCGCAACGCCTACTTCGTGAGGGCCGGCCGGCGTGCCGCGGCCTACGCGGGGATCAAGGTCAACCGCACGCGCGTCCTCGTGTACGTCTTCCCTGCGTTCTCCTCCTGGCTGGCGGGGGGTCGTCCTATCCGGCCAGAGCGGTTCGGCCGACGGGACGCTCGGCTCCGGTTGCCTCCTGACCGTGATCGCAGCGGTGTTCCTCGGGGCGCCGCGATGAGAGGCCGGGCCGGTACAGCGCTTTGGGGAGCCTGGTGGGGTGCTGGCCATCGCCATCGGTACCACAGGGATCGGGGTCTTGGCCGCCCCGATATGGAGACCGATGTCTTCAGCGGAGCGATCCTCGTTGTCGCAGTCACCCTCGCCAACGTGTGGGTGCCGAAAACCTATGCAACCAGGCGATACTCATGAATCACACCTCCGACGCGGTCGCGTCGCCGGACCCGGAAATGATCAATGTCGGTGACGGTTTCGGGTAGCGGGCGCATCGGTGCGGCTTGCTTCAAGGACCGGTGCGGCCGATGCGTGTTGTGGAAGTCCTCGTACTCGCGCAGCACGGTCATCAGGTGGCGGTGGTTCCAGATCAACGTCCGGTCGAGCAGTTCCCGCCGACAGCTACCGATCCAGCGTTCCATGATCGAATTCATCCGGGGTGCCTGGACCGCTGAGCGGATCACCCTGGCACCAGTGGCCATGAACACGTCGTCGAACGCCAGCGTGAAGCTGGCGTCCCGGTCATGGATCACGAACTTGACCCGGGTCCCGGCGTCTTCGAGGTCCATGAGCAGGTTCCGGGCCTGCTGAACGACCCACGCCTGGACCGGGTGCCCGGTTGCGCCGAGGATCCGGATTCGGCGGGTGCCGTGCTCGATGGCCGCCAGGACGTAGACCTTGGTTCCGTTGAGGAGGTCGGCGGTGAAGAAGTCCAGCGCCAGGATCCCCTGCGCCTGGGACCGCAGGAACTCCGCCCAGCCCGGCCCGTCCCGGCGCGGCGCCGGTTCGATCCCGGCGCGCTTGAGGATCTCCCACACTGTGGACGGCGCTACCGTGACGCCGAGCCCGGCCAGCTCGCCGTGGATCCGCCGGTAGCCCCAGGACTCGTTCTCGCGGGCCAGCCGCAGCACCAGTGACCGGACCTTGCGGTGCATCGCCGGGCGGCCAGACCGGCCCCGGCGGGACCGGCGGCCCCACCGGCGGCGGACGATATCTTGGTGCCACCGCAAGATGGTGCCAGGAGTGACGATCAGCCGCATCGCCGCGAGCCGCCCGGCCGGGAGCGTCCCACCGAGCAGGGCCAGCCACGCCCGGTCTGGCCATGTGAACCGCGAACGAGCCCTCGGCCGCTCGCGTTCGGCGACGGTGAGCTGGTGCCGCAGCATCAAGATTTCCGCGTCTTTCCACCATGACTCCCGCCGTGACAAGCCGAGCAGCGACACGGCATAAGAGACCATCAGGAAGATCAGCTTCAAGCCCACGAGCCGAGGATCATCCCACCACCCGGCAGGCACCGCACGTCGGCCAGGCGCCGAACGCCCAGCCGCGCTCCGCCAAACATTTACCCAGGTGGCACAGGTTTTCGGCACCCTCAGGTCATCCTTGGCGCCCTGGTGCAGGCGGTCTCTTACCTGGTATCCCAGGGCCAGGCCGGGGCCGAACGGGCGGCCACCGTGGCAAGCATGGTCTTCCTCGGCGGGACCGCCAGTCCCGTCACGGGGAAACCCTGAATCTCCGGTGGCGCTGTTCCGCAGCGCCGGAAGCGTGAGGACGGTACGGGTGAAGCTAGTCGTCTACGGCCGCGAGTCGCGGGTGGCGGTGCAAACCGCGGAAGGCCTGTTCGATGCGGCCGATGCCACTGCCGCTTACTCGGCAGCGCGGCAAACCCCCGCCGGCGTAGCCGTTCCTGCCCGGCTGGCAGAACTCATCGAACTCGGCCGACCGGCACTTGACCTGCTCGGGGCGGTCGAGCCGTGGGTCCGGGCCGAGCGCCCCGATCTGATCCTGGCGGCGAGCGGAGTGCGGCTCCATGCGCCCTGGCCCAGGCGGCGGATTTGGTGTTGCGGTGCCCCCAGGACGCTTCGGGGTCGGCGCATCCGGTGCTGCCGTGCGGGGGCGGCCGGGACCAGGACTCGACGTCGGTCCAGTCCGCGGCCAGCGAGGCGGAGGCGTTGTTGCGCGCGGCGGGGATGCTGGCTTCGAGCAGGTCATGGCAGGCCTGGGCTAGGTGTTCGGAGGGAGTGCCGTCGGGCTCGTCCTTGCTCAGCGTCCTGGCCACGAGGCTGAAGGTGTATTCGACCTGCCGGTAGGTGAGCCGGTGCGGGCTGGTCTTCCACTGTTCGGTGACGCCGAGCCTTACCTGGTCGGCTTCGGGCAGCGCGGTCAGCGCCTTGTGCACCCTGGTCAGCTGCGCGGGCCGGTCATCGGCCAGGGTGAGCAGCATGCCCAGGAATAAGGTGCGGACTGTCAGCTGCCGGGGACGGACCCCGGCGGGCAGCAGCGCCTCGATCGCCGGCGCGGCGCCGGAGGCATCGATGATGTCCTCGATCACGCCCAGCGGGATGCTCACCGCTGCCCGCCCAGCAGCCTTACCGCCTCGGCCTCGCCGCCGGGATCGAGGGCGGCGATGATGTCGCCGAACCGCTGGCTGCAGCTGATCCCGGCGGCGTGCATGAAGGCAGGCAGGCCGAGGATCCGCGCGACCTCAGCCAGCCACGTGGCGCGCAGCCGGGAGGTGTCCAGCCGCGGCAGCCCGGTCCCGCCGGCCAGCGCGGAGATCAGCGGGTTGGTGATGTTGTTCCGCTGCGGGTCCGTCCCGCCGGTGATCAGCTGACCGCCGGCGAACGCCGCCGACTCCAGCAGCGGGCCGTGGTAGCGGCCCAGGACCGGCACCGTCCGCGGCGCGCGGCCGCCGCGGACGGTCACCACCACGCCGCCGGACCGGGCGCTGATGTCGGTGCCGCGCACGGCCCGCAGGTCGCCGCGGATCAGCCCGGCCCCGGCGCCCAGGCACACCAGGCCCGCGGCGTGCATCCGCCGCGCCATCGTGGGCTGCGCGGCCGCCAGGGCGAGGTAGCCGCCGATCTCGGCCGCCGTATACGGCGCCTTAGCGCGCTCGCGGGGCAGCGGCGCATCCGCCGGGACAAGCTGCGGCACGACGCGCCGGGCGATGAACCGCAGGTTCGTGCGCAGCGTCCGCCGGGCCGGACCCGGCAAGCCAGGCGCGTGCGCGGCGAACCGCTCGATCACCGACGGGTGCAACAGCACCGAGCGGCCGCAGCCTCGGCGCATCAGTGCCCACGCATGAACCGGGGCCGATCCACAGTTCGCAGTGACCCCGGCTCACGCTCCTCGTCAGGCCGCCCCATCTCGCGGGCATGGCAAGCCGACGCGCTCAAACAGGCAGTCAACGACATGGCCGGCAACACAGTTCACCACTGCGCTAACCAGGGCTGCGCCGATCAACTTGAGCCAGTTCTTACCCACTTTCATCACCTCTTTTCATGCTCAGATCCGCGGAGGCCCTCGCCGACACGGTCAGCCGAGCCGGATACAGTCCTTGCATCGCGAACGTCCTGCAGTTCCCTGGCGACGGTTCCGAGGCTCAATAAGACGTCCGGTCGGGCACTTGTCATGGTCGTGATACACGTCCCGCTCGCCATACGGTCTCTCGGGAGTGATCGTGTGATAGGGCGATACTTTCGCCACTGGTCTTGCTCCTAACATTGACGCGGCCAGATGGCTCGCGGCGTCTCAGCCGGAAGCAGAACCGTTCCGCGGCCCGCCCCTTCCGCGCGGTCAACCGCACAAGTTAGGGTGGAATTGCTGCGCAGATCACAGCTCTACGTTCGGCGCTTGCAACCCTGCTAGCCGCAGGGAAAGGGTAGTTTCCGCCTGTGGCGGCCGCCGGTCCACGTCACGCTACTCATTGCCCAGGCGCTTGATGTGCCCGTAGACGTTCTGCTGCCCTCCGGAGCGGAGCTTGACAAGCTTGTTAGTGTTCAGGCTCCTCAGATTGATCTCCAGGGACAGTCCGCGTCGGCACACGACTTCGTAACTATGGCCCTACGTCGCGCAGCAGGAGAGTGACCATATGAGCCGGAGTGATGTCAGAGAACGTGCATCTCAGCTCCTGACGCACTACGGGATCGTCAGGCCCCCAGTCCCAGTCGAGCAGATCGCGGTCTCATGCGGAATTCAGATTGCCAGGTCAGCTGCAGACTGGAGCGAATCAGGCTTTCTCCTTCGAGACGCAGCTCGCACTATCATCGGCATCAACAGCCGAAATTCACCCAAGCGCCAGAGATTCACCATTGCACATGAGGTCGGGCACTGGCTGTTGCATGAGGGCAAGCCGCTCATCGTGGATCAGTCCGTCATGATAAATAAACGTGACGACGTGTCAAGTCAAGCCGCAGACACCGAAGAGATCGAAGCGAATCAGTTTGCAGCGGAACTACTCATGCCTTTGCCGTTCGTTACGGCAGCTCTGAACCAACAGATGAGCTTGGGTGTGGCGTCAAGGGACGAACTCATCACAGGATTGGCACGCGAATTCGAGGTAAGTAACGATGCGATGGGCTGGCGGCTTATAAATCTAGGTGTACTGTCAAGCTGACCCACGCCTTCAGCGCACCAATTGCCGCCAAGATTACTCTTGACGTCACCGGGATCCGAGGATTGGGCCT
>Ga0335075_10002173_pt1 | contig 31763 bp, 29 predicted proteins | sample Lox_Sample_24_FD_206723 | JGI IMG/M metagenome (GOLD analysis project Ga0335075, IMG submission 206723) | Soil microbial communities from Loxahatchee National Wildlife Refuge, Florida, United States - Lox_Sample_2.4 | ecosystem: Environmental > Terrestrial > Soil > Wetlands | place: USA...
TTTCCCCGGATACCGGGGAAAACTGCGAACGCACCAGGGGGCTGAGGCGCCCGGGGGGCGCCGGGCCGGCTTGAATTTCGGCGCCTGGGTACTTGAACCCGCGTGATCGCAGTCGTGGGAGCCACCGGGTACGTAGGCGGTCTTCTGGCGCGGCACCTCGCCGAAGGCGGGGAGGAGGTGGCGGCGCTGGCCCGGCACCCGGAGCGCGCCGAGGACCTGGCCGCGGCGGGCTGCGAGGTGCGCGGCGCCGACGTGCTCGAGGCGGAGACGCTCGGTCCCGCCCTGGAGGGCGCCGAGGTCGCCTACTTCCTCGTCCACGCGATGGGACGGGGCGGCGACGGCGACTTCGCCCGGCGCGAGCAGCAGGGCGCCCGCAACTTCGCCCGCGCCGCGGCCGCTGCCGGGGTGCGGCGGATCGTCTACCTGGGCGGCCTCGGCTCCGGCTCCGAACACCTCAACAGCCGCCACGCCACCGCCGTCACCCTGCGGGCCGGGGAGGTCCCGGTCGCCTACTACCGCGCCGCCGCGGTGATCGGCGCCGGCTCGGAGTCGTTCCGCACCGTCTATTACCTGGTCCGCCGGCTGCCCGCGATGGTGACGCCGAGGTGGACGACGATCCGCACCCAGCCGATCGCGATCGCCGACGTCGTCGCCGACCTCGCCGCCGCCACCGACCTCTCGCTGCCGCTCGACCGCGAGCTCCAGATCGGCGGGCCCGACGTCACCACCTACGGCGGCATGATCGACGAGCTGGCGCAGGCACTAGACCGCCGGCCGCCGCTGCGGGTGACGGTGCCGGTGCTCACCCCGCGCCTCTCCTCGCTCTGGGTCGGCCTCGTCACCCCGGTCGACACCGGCGTCGCCCGGCCGCTGATCGAGGGCCTCTCGCACGAGACCGTGGTCGACGACCCGAGCGGGATGGAGGCGCTCCCCGCCCGCCCGCGGATCCCGCTGGCGGAGGCGCTCCGCGACGCGGTCGAGGAGGTCGAGGCCGAGGAGGCGGCGCCTGCCTAGGCGGGATCAGGCCGCTCGCGCGGTGCCGGCGCAGGCCGCCTCGCGCGCCGCCGCCTCGCCGAGGAAGGGGACGAGCACCTCGTAGGTGAGGCTCGGTCGCAGGCTCGGCAGATCCTCCGTGCGCCCGGCGGCGACCTCGCCGTAGACGCGGGAGATCGCGGCGCCGACGGCGAGGCTGGTCGCCGGCAGCGGCTCCGGCTCCGGCAGCTCCGGGTCGAGCCCCGAGTCGATCACCGCGACGAAGCGGTCGAAGCCGGCCTCGAAGCGCTCGTGGAACTCCGGCCCGACGGCGGGCAGCTCGACCAGCAGGAAGCGCCCGGCGAGCGGGTCGGCGGCGAACCAGTCGAGCAGGGCGGCGATCGTCGCCCGGCAGCGCTCGACCCACTCGCCCGGCCCGGCGTAGGCGACCCGGACCTCCTCGACCAGGTCGTCGAGCAGCACCTGGTGGGCCTCCAGCACGCAGGCGCGGCGGTCCTCGAACAGTTCGTAGAAGGTCTCCCGGCCGACCCCGGCCGCGGCGAGGATCCTCGCCACCGTCGTCCCGTCGTAGCCGCGCTCGGCGCAGACCCGGGCGGCGGCGACGAGCAGGCGCTCGCGCTGCGAGCGGACCACCTCCTCGCGCGGCAGCCCGTGCCTGCCGCGCGGCAGCGACCGCGAGGCGTCCGTCGTCCGGCTCACGCCCGTCCCCCCGGCGACGGCGCGCCCTCGACCAGGCGCGCCTGGCGCAGCGCCTCCTCGTGGCCGGCGAAGGGGACGATCGCCAGGTAGACGACGTTCGGCGCCAGCGCCGGCAGGCGGTCGGCGCGCCCGGCGGCGACCTCGTGGAAGATCAGGAGCTGGGCGCGACCGAAGGCGAGCCCGGGGGAGGAGTGCTTGCGCGGCGCCTCCCCGGCCGCCGCCCAGATCCGCTCCAGCGCCGCGACCAGCATGCGGCTGTAGCGATCGACGCAGGCGGGGTCGACGCCGAGCACGTCGCCGCCCAGGACCAGCGCCACCTCCGGCTCGGCGGCGAACAGCTCGAGCGCGGCGGCGGTCCCCCGCCGGGTCGCCTCGGCGGGGGACTCGCACCCGGCCGCCGCCTCCGCCAGGGTCGCCCCGAGGCGTTCGACGCAGAGGGCGACGGCGGCGTCGAAGCAGTCGCGCTTGTCGGTGAAGAGCTTGTAGAAGGTGGTGCGGGAGACGGCGCCGCGGCGGACGAGGTCGGCGATCGTCGTCCCCGCGTAGGTCTTCTCGGCGCAGACGGCGACCATCGCGTCGAGGATGCGCCGGCGCTGCGACGGCGGCGTCAGGCCGTCGACGCCGAGACTGCTGCGGGAGCGGGCGGCGATTCCAGTACCCGAGTGTTTCTCCACCGTCCCATCTTCTCAGTCCCGGTGGGAGCGTGCAGGAGCCGCCCTGGCGCGCTCCTCCTCGGTGAGACCGGCGCAGGGGTTGGCGGGGCGCGAGGCGCCGCCCACGTAAGGCAGTTCGCCGGTCTCCTGGTACTCGAAGCGCAGCGAGTTGATCACCGCGCCGGCCATGATCCCGAGGCTCAGCAGGTAGAACCAGAGCAGCGCGATGAGGATGAAGCCGAGGGTCGAGCCGAAGCGCGAGAGGCTCGAGATGTTGGTCAGGTAGAGCGGGAAGAGCCAGTTGGCGAGGCCCGCGCCGATGGTGACGAAGAGCGCCCCGGGCCAGACCGAGCGCCACGGCACCGGCGCTTTCGGCACCGCCCAGTAGATCACCGAGCAGATGCCGAAGGTGATCAGCAGGGCGGCGCCGAGCAGCAGGATCTTGTCGAGTGCCTCGATCCCGGAGAGGCCGAAGGGGAGCTTGTCGGTGCTGGAGACGAGCGTGCTCTCCAGGGTCGGCACGAAGATCGAGAGGGCGATGAAGATGAGGACGACGCCGAGCATCGCGAACGAGAAACGCTTCTGCTCGATCCAGCCGCGGCAGGGGACGTGGTAGATGCGGCAGAAGGCGGTGTCCATCGCGCCCCAGAACGAGGCGCCGATCCAGATCGAGCCGACGAAGGCGGCGATCCCGATCGTCGCCGAGTTGTCCTCGATCCGTTCGAGCACGTCGCTCAGGGTCCCCGACTCGGTGTTGGGGAAGAGCCGCTGGAGGTCGGTCAGGACGCTCGTTTCGACCCCGTGGATCTTCAGCACCTGGCCGCCGATGAAGAGCACCAGCAGGGTGAACGGGAAGACCGCCAGCATCAAGTTGTAGGCGACCATCGCGGCCAGGCCGGTAACGTTCTCGCTGTAGGCGCGATGCCAAAAAGCGGCCAGCCAGGTGCGTTTGCGGTGGGGGTCTCTGGGCATTGACTTTACAAACTGAAGCGACTACAATCCGAACAAGCGTTTGACGTCTGTTTCAACGCTCGCCCAACGGGGCATTCGGCAACAGAGGCCTTTGATTCACTATTCGCGGACCAGTCCCCCGGTCCGCTTTTTCGTCGCGGGGCGCGACTTGCCGCCTTTCAAGGCATTTATACGCTCAGCGGATACCCATCAAGCGCTAGGGAAAGAAGTAGATACACGATGCTGGTAGCAGAGCTTCAGGAGTTGGAGGAGGTCAAAAACCTCATGAACCGCGGTCAGCAGCTCGGGGTGCTGACCTTTGGCGACATCGCCTCGGCGGTTTCAGAGGTCGATCTTGACGAGTCTGACGTCGAGGATCTTTACGGCCACCTCGAGAAATCGGGCATCGAGCTCGTCGAGGACATGGACCCCGCCCAGAAAGCGGCGGCGGAAGCCATGCCCGTGGACACCGGGAAAAAAGGCCGGCGGCGGCAGAAAACGACGCTCGACCTGAAACCCGACATGACCACCGATTCCTTGCAGCTGTTCCTCAAGGACATCGGCAAAGTCCGCCTGCTGACCGCGGCGGAGGAGGTCGAACTGGCGAAGCGGATCGAGCGCGGTGACCTCGATGCCAAGCAGAAAATGGTCGAGTCGAACCTCCGTCTGGTCGTCTCGATCGCGAAAAATTACCGCAACCAGGGCCTGCCCTTCCTCGACCTGATCCAGGAGGGGACCCTCGGCCTGGTCCGCGCGGCGGAGAAGTTCGACTACCGCAAGGGGTTCAAGTTCTCCACCTACGCGACCTGGTGGATCCGCCAGGCGATCGCCCGCGCCCTGGCCGACAAGGCGCGCACGATCCGCATCCCGGTCCACGTGGTCGAGAAGCTGAACAAGATCGGCCGCGCCGAGCGCAAGCTGGTCACCGAGCTGGGCCGTGAGCCCACCCCGGAGGAGATCGCCGAGGTCACCGGCATCGACCCGGAGGAGGTCGACTCGATCAAGCGCTCCGCCCAGGCCCCGGTCTCCCTCGAGAAGCCGGTCGGCGACGAGGAGGAGTCCGAGTTCGGCCAGTTCATCGCCGACGAGAAGGCCGAGTCACCCTTCGACCGGGCGGCCGACCTGCTCACCAAAGAGGCCCTCAAGGAAGCCCTCGAGAACCTCTCCTACCGCGAGCGCCGCGTGCTCGAGCTCCGCTACGGACTCGGCGGCGAGCACCCCCGGACCCTGGACGAGGTCGGCCGCACGTTCAACGTCACCCGCGAGCGGATCCGCCAGATCGAGAACCAGAGCCTGAAAAAGCTCCAGAGCCTCGGCGAGGCGCAGAAACTGCGCGAGGTCGCGTAGGGAGCCGCTCCCGGCGTCCTCGGCAGCGAAGCCCTCGGCAAAGGCGCCCCGCGATCCATTTCGCGGGGCGCCTTTTCTTTGGCCCGCGAAATCCTTTGCGCAAGGCCGACCGGGCGTTTGGATCACCATTACTGCTCGGACACCTGGCTAGGGGTATCAAGAGGTCCTGATTTCGGTCGATTAGGGCCGGGATGTTCGAGATCGAGACGGCACTGCGAGCCCTGGTCGAACAGGGCGGCTCGGACCTCCACGTCAAGGTGGGGTCGCCGGCCATGGGCCGGGTGGAGGGTGAGCTCAGGCCGCTCTGGTCCGATCAGGAGCCGCTGGCCCCCGAGGAGACCGAGGCCGGCTTCAACCAGATCGCGGAGGAGCGGACGCGGGAGGAATTCACCGCCGAAGGCGAGGCCGACTTCGCCTACGCGATCCCCAGCGTGGGCCGCTTTCGTATCAACGCCTTTCGCCAGCGCGGCTCGGTCTCGCTGGCCTGCCGCTCGATCCCGTTCGAAATCCGCAGCGCCGAGGACCTCGGCCTGCCCCGCACGATCCTCCAACTGGCCGAGGTCAGCCGCGGCATCGTCCTCCTCACCGGCACCACCGGCTCCGGCAAGAGCACGACCCTGGCGGCGATGATCGACCACATCAACTCGACCCGCTCGCGCCACATCGTGACGCTCGAGGATCCGGTCGAGTACCTGCACCAAGACAAACGCTCGATCGTCAACCAGCGCGAAGTCGGGGCCGACACCGAGAGCTTCCCCCGCGCCATGCGCCGCATCCTCCGGCAGGACCCCGACGTGATCCTGATCGGTGAGATGCGCGACGAGGAGACCGTCCGCACCGCCCTCTCGGCGGCGGAGACCGGCCACCTCGTGCTCTCGACCCTCCACACCTTGGACGCGCCGGAGACGATCAACCGCATCCTCGACTTCTTCCCGCCCCACCTCCAGCAGCAGGCCCGGGTGATGCTGGCGACCACGCTGGCCGGAGTGATCTCCCAGCGCCTCGTCCCGGGCCTTGCCGGCGGCCGGGTTCCCGTCGCCGAGATCCTCGTCGCCACCGGTCGGGTCAAAGATCTGATCCTCTCGCCCGAGGAGACCGGCAAGATCTCCGAAGCCATCGCCGAGGGCTCCTACTACGGCATGCAGACCTTCGACCAGGACCTCCTCGGCCACGTCACCGCCGGCCGGATCAGCGAGGAGGTGGCCTATGAAACCGCCACCAGCCCGCACGACTTCAAACTGATGCTCGCCGCAGGCGGCCAGCGGGCGAGCGGCATCGAGCAACTGGCCAGTCCCGAAGGAGTGCTCTCGTGAGGAATCGAATTTGCGCCGCGTTCGGCCGCCTGCTCCGCTCGGAGCGAGGGATCGCGCTGCCGATGGCATTGATGGTCACCGTGGTCGGCATGGGCCTGGCCGCCGTCCCGATCGTCGCCTCGATCAATTCCCAGGGCGGGAATCAGCACAACCAAGGCGCCAACGAAGCGTTGGCGGCGGCCGAAACCGGCGCCGAATTCGCCCTGCGCGCACAGGGCATCCTCCACATCGCAGAAGGGGACTCCCAGCTCTGTGTGTCGAGCACCAGCGTGACCAGCGGCTGGTGCCCGGAGGAACCGGTCTCGACGACCACCAAGGCGGTCGCCCCTGGCTCGATCGGTCTCGCCACCTACACCTACCAGGTGCTGCCCTGCTTCGGGACCGGCAAGTCCTCCGCGGGCTGCGCCGCCGTCGCCTCCTCGGTCGGCTGCACCGAAGCGCCGGTCGAGATCGTCTCGACCGGCACCGCCCTGGTCGCCGGCGTCAAGGTCAAACGCCGGGTCGAGCTCAGCGGTTGCGCGGGCAGCTTCAGCCTGCCCCCCGAATGGGAATTCAAACGGGAAGCCCAGCGCACCGAACTCAAAGAACTCGAAGAAAAAAAACACAGCCTTGAAGAACCCGGCCTGACGCTGGAAGCGACGCGGACGAAAAAAGAAACCGAACGCACGAAACTCGAAGAAACGATCCTCAAAGAAGAAGCCGAAGGCAAAAAAGAAACCGAAAGCAAAGCCGGCTACAAAGAAGAAGAAGTCACCCACGAAGTCGCCCCGCCGGTCTTCTCGGCCGGCCAGGTGGCCGGGATCGAAAGCCTGCTGATGAACGGGGGCAGCAACGTCTACAACGGCGGCGTCGGCTCGAACGGCAAGGTCACGCTGACCGGCAACGCCAACGCCTGCCCGACGGTGCGCTACGGGACCGAATACAGCGCCACCAACGGCTCCAACAACCCGCCGTCGTACTGCAGCTCCCGCACCTTCGTCAAAGGCACCTACAAATACCCGCCGGTTCAGCCCCCGAGCAACATCGAAACCGCCAACTCGAACGCGCGGCTGGCCAGCCTCGATCCGGTGACGGCGAGCTGGATGCGCGACAACATCAAGTGGGGCGAAGCGAACAAGGAACTCAGCATCAGCAACGGCAGCACCCTGATCCTGGAAGGCAGCCTGCCTTACTTCCTCTGCCGTCTCACCCTGTCCGGCGGATCGAAGCTGCTGATGGGGAAAGGCAAGTCGATCCGGATCTTCTTCCAGGAACCGACCAAAACGAAGTGCCCGGGCCTGAACGGCGCCGCGCAGTTGGTGGTCGACAACGGGACCACGATCGGGCCCGATTCCAATCAGGGCCCCGGCCTCTACTTCCTCGGCTCCGCGAACCAGAAAACCGAACCGAGCAAGATCGAACTCGGCGGCGGCTCCGAAATCTCCCAGTTCGTGCTCTATGCCCCGCGGTCGACGATCGTCGCCAACAACGGGGTGAACCTGAGCGGGACCATCATCGGCCAGACGCTGGAACTTGCCGGCGGCGCCAACATCAACAAAGCAGGCGTCTTCACGCCGCCGAGCAGCACCGAATTCGTCGCGCCGGAAGTCGTGACCGAAAAAGTCAAAGTCCCGACCACGGAAACGGTCAAAACCGAACTGGCGAAACACAAGGAAGAAAAACGGATCCTGGACGAAGAAATCATCCGGATCACGCACGAAATCGAAGCGATCAACAAGGCGCCGATCGAAAAAATCACCGACGAAATCGTCGAAAAACAGAACGAACTGGTCGCCTGGGAAAATCTGGCCAACCCCGGCTCCGGCTCCGCCGCCAACACCAGCTTCAAGAAATCGAGCTTCGACGAATGCTCGGCGACGCCGCCCGATTCCGGTAGCCCCGCGTCCGGCTGCTGAAAAGTGGGGTCAAGCTCAGGGCCCCCGCTGACGATCTGAAGTAGGCGTGAGGATCCGATGCGAGAGAAGCTGAACGACAATCCGGTGGCGCAGATCGCCCTGATCGCCGTCCTGGTGCTGGTCGGCGGTTACCTGCTGCTGAGCAGCATGGGCGGCGGATCCTCGGAAGCGGCCACCGAATCGGCCGAAGTCGAATCCGCCGAACCGGCGGCTGCCACCTCCGCCGTCGCGGCGCCGGTCGACAAGCGGCTGCCGCACGCGGTTGAAGCCGCCTACGACCGCGGCGAGACGATCGCCTTGCTGATCTACCGCCGCGGGGGAATCGACGACCAGGCGGTGGGTGCGGCCTCGGCCGTGATCCAGACGATGCCCGGAGTCGCCTTCTTCGACGCGCCCACCGGCAAGATCGCCCGCTACTCGGCGATCACCGGTCCGGTCGGGGTCAACCGCGCGCCCGCCCTGATCGTCGTCCGCGCGCGCAAGAAGGGCGATCTGGAACCGGCCCCGGCCACGGTCACCTACGGCTTCCAAGGTCCCGAGGAAGTCCGACAGGCCGTGATCGACGCCGGCTACGCCGGACCCGAACCGTCGTACGCGCCGAACTGAGCCTGGTCCGCCCGACGCCCGATGTCCGAGAACGCCGCCCACCTGGAAGCCTTGCCCGGCCCCGCCGAGGAGCCGCAGGTCGCGGTCGAGTCCGCCGCGTTCGAGGGGCCGACCGGCGCCGCGCCCGCGGCCGAGGCGCCCCCCGGGATCACCCACCCGAGCGGCCAGGGCCGCAACGCCAACTTCGTCACCGACGTGCTGGTCTCGCTCGGCCACGTCAGCGCCGAACGAGTCGAAGCCGCGGTGGCGGAGAGCCGCCTCGCCGGCCGGCCGCCGGAGCGCATCCTGCTCGAGCAGGGGGCGGTCGACGCGCGCCAGCTCTCGCTGGCGATCGCCGAGCGCTACGGACTCGACCACGTCGACCTCTCCGTCTACCCGGTCGACATGGCGGCCGCCAACCTGGTGCCGATCGCCTCGGCCCGCCGCTACCAGGCAGTGCCGATCGGCTATCTCGACGGTTCCACGCTGCTGGTCGCGATGGCCGATCCGGCCAACGTCCTCGCCGCCGACGACATCAAGATGGCGACCGGCATGCAGTGCCGGCTGGTCGTCGCCGACACCGGCGACATCGAACAGCTGCTCTCACGCGTCAACTCTCTGCAGAGTGCGGTCACCGAGGCGGTGCAGGACGACGACATCGCGGGTGCCGAGGACGACGAGTACGACCCGCTCGGAGGCCTGCACGCGTCGGCCGAGGACGCGCCGGTGGTGAAGCTCGTCTACTCGATCCTCGGCCAGGCGGTCAACGCCGGCGTCTCCGACGTCCACTTCGAGCCCGAGACCGAGGACATGCGGGTCCGCTTCCGCGTCGACGGCGTCCTCCACGAGGCCGCCCACGTGCCGCGGCGGATGGTCTCGGCGGTGGTCTCGCGGATCAAGATCATGTCCGACCTCGACATCGCCGAGCGGCGCGTGCCGCAGGACGGTCGCGTCGCGGTCACCGTCGACGACAGCCGGATCGACCTGCGCGTCACCACGCTGCCGACCCAGCGCGGGGAGGGGGCGACGATCCGCATCCTCGACACGCGCAACGCGATGCGCTCGCTCGACCAGTTGGGGATGAGCGAGGACGCCCGTGAGCCGTTCGAGGCCGCCGTGCGCCGGCCCTACGGCGCGGTGCTGGTGACCGGGCCGACCGGCTCGGGCAAGTCGACGACCCTGTACGCGGCGCTCGCGGCGATCAACTCGATCGAGAAGAACGTGATCACGATCGAGGACCCGGTCGAGTACCAGATCGAGGGGGTCAACCAGATCAACGTCAACCCGAAGGCGGGGCTGACCTTCGCCGCCGGGCTGCGCTCGGTCCTGCGCGCCGACCCCGACGTGCTGATGGTGGGGGAGATCCGCGACGCGGAGACGGCGCGGATCGCGATCGAGGCGGCGTTGACCGGTCACCTCGTGCTCTCGACCCTGCACACCAACGATGCCCCGGGGACGATCACCCGCCTGCAGAAGATGGGGATCGAGTCCTTCCTCACCGCCTCGGCCGTCGACTGCATCGTCGCCCAGCGGCTGGCGCGGACGCTCTGCCCGAGCTGCAAGCGACGCGCCGTGGTGACGCCGAAGTCGCTCGGCGAAGCGGGCTTCCAGACGGCGACCGCGATCGAGGCCTACGAGCCGGTCGGCTGTTCGCGCTGCGGCAACAGCGGCTACCGCGGCCGGGTCGGCCTCTACTCGGTGATGCGGATGTCCGAGCGGATCAAGGACATGACCGTGAACCAGGCTTCGCAGGCGGAGATCTCGACCATCGCCCGGCAGGAGGGGATGGCGACGCTGCGCGAGGACGGCCTCGCCAAGGCGCGCGCCGGCCTGACCAGCTTCGACGAGGTAGTGAGGGTGACGACCTGATGGATCCGCAAGGCTTCGATTTCGCCGCCGTGCTGGCGACGGTCGCGCAGCGCCAGGCGTCCGACCTCCACCTCACCGCGGGGGCGCCGCCGGCGATCCGTGACAAGGGCAAGGTGCAGCCGATGGAGGGCTTCCCGGTGCTGACCGCGCAGCAGACCCGCGACGTCGTCTTCGGCATCCTCAGCGAGGACCAGCGCAAACGCTTCGAGACGGCCCGCCAGCTCGATTTCGCCTACGCGATCCCGAACGTCGCCCGCTTCCGCGTCAACTGCTACATGCAGCGCGGCGCGGTTTCGGCGGCGTTCCGACTGGTGCCTCAAGGCATCCCTTCGCTGGACGACCTCGGGGTCCCGGCGGTGCTGCGCGAGTTCACCCGCAAACCGCGCGGCTTCGTCCTCGTCACCGGGCCGACCGGCTCCGGCAAGAGCACGACGCTGGCGGCGATGATCGATCTGATCAATCGCGAACGCGAGGACCACATCCTCACGATCGAGGATCCGATCGAGTTCCTGCACCAACACAAACGCTCGATCGTCAACCAGCGCGAGATCGGCAGCGATGCCGAGAACTTCACGCTCGGCCTGCGCGCGGCGCTGCGGCAGGACCCCGATGTGATCCTGGTCGGCGAGATGCGCGACATGGAGACGATCGCCACCGCGCTGACCGCGGCCGAGACCGGCCACCTCGTCTTCGCCACCCTGCACACCCAGTCGACCGCGCAGACCGTCGACCGGATCATCGACGTCTTCCCGGCCGAGCAGCAGCAGCAGGTGCGGACCCAGCTCTCGGTGGCGCTGCAGGGGATCGTCACCCAGCAGTTGCTGCCCACCGCCGACGGCCAGGGCCGCGCGGTCGCCTGTGAGGTCCTGGTGCCGAACCCGGCGGTGCGCAATCTGATCCGCGAGTCGAAGACCCACCAGATCTACTCGGCGATCCAGACCGCCGGCTCGATCGGCATGCAGACGATGGACGCCGACCTGGTGCGGTTGGTCCGCGAGGGCAAGATCACCATCGAGATGGCCGAACAGCGCGCCTCGGTGCCGGAGGAGCTCCGGCGCCTGCTCGGCGGTGGCTACGCCGGCAACGGCAATGGCATGACCAATGCCTATGCGGGCGCCGGGGCGGGGGCGTAGGGATGGCGGGCGCGACCTTCGGCTTCGAGGCGATCGACCTCACCGGGGTGCCGACGAAGGGCGAAATCGAGGCCGACTCGAAGGCCCAGGTGGCCGAGCAGCTGCGCCAGCGCGGGCTGGTGGTGCTCGACGTCTCGGAGAAGTCGGCGCCGATCAAGATCGAGGACGTCCTGCGCAGGTACAAGAGCGTGCCGATGCGCGATCTGGCGATCGTCTCGCGCCAGTTCGCCACCCTCGTCTCCTCCGGGATGCCGATGTTGCGGGCGCTCTCGACCCTGGAAGCGCAGACCGAGGACGACGAGATCAAGGAGGCGATCTCAAGCGTCCGTCGCGACGTCGAGGCGGGCGCTTCGCTGGGCGCGGCGATGGAGCGCAAGCCGCGTGTATTCGATCGGCTCTACCGGGCGATGGTCCGCTCCGGTGAGCAGGCCGGGCGGCTGGAGGACGCGCTCGACCGGATGGCGACCCACATCGAGAAGCTGGACACGCTGCGGCGGGAGGTCAAATCGGCGCTGATGTACCCGGCGCTGGTGTTCACCGCGGCGATTCTGGCGATGATCGCGATCGTCGCCTTCGTCGTCCCGGTCTTCATCGGGATCTTCGAAGAACTCGCCGCCGAACACCCCGAAGAATCGATCGAACTGCCGTTGATGACCCAGGTCACGGTCGGCATCTCCAATGCCGTGACCGGCTACTGGTTCATCACCTTCCCGGCCTTCTTCCTCTTGGTCTGGGCGGCCTTCCGCTACAAATCGACCGAACATGGTCGCGAGGTCTTCGATCGGCTGAAGCTCCGGCTGCCGTTCAAAATCGGCGATGTCGTCCAGAAGCTCGCCCTCGCCCGCTGGTCGCGCACCTTCTCCGGGTCGGTGAGCGCCGGCGTGCCGATCCTCCAGGCGATCCAGATCACCGGCGAAACCTCCGGCAACATCGTCGTCGAGGAAGCGATGGAGGACGTCTACGAATCGGTCAAACGCGGCGGCTCGATCGCCGCCCCGATCTCCCAGCACGACATCTTTCCGCCGATGGTCTCCAACATGGTCGCCATCGGCGAGGAAACCGGCCAGCTCGAGGAAATGCTGACCAAGGTTGCCGACTTCTACGAGGCCGAGGTCGATGCCCGGGTGAAAGCCCTCACCTCGCTGATCGAGCCCCTCCTGATCATGTTCATCGGCGGCGCCGTCGGGTTCATCGTGATCTCGATGTACCTGCCGATCCTGAGCATCTACGAACACGTCGGGTAACCGGTTCGGCGCCGGCTGACGGTTGCGCGGCGCCTACCGCGTCGACGGCCGAGGGGCCGCTCGGCAGCCGCCTGGACGTTCGTTGCTCCCCGGCTCCCGGGCGGGGTCTCCGAGCCTCGGTTTTTCCCACTTTCGCCCTCACTTTTGGGGACGGATATACCGAAAATCACGCGGACGAAAAATCGAGTCATTCAAGGCTAAAGCTGACGCAAATCGCGCCCGATGAACGCGAGGTAAGCAAGCCAGACGCTCCGGTGCCAGACGGCAAACTCCCGGGCTCTGGCGCAAACACAGGACCATGGAGGTACCTATGTTGCTCCAGAACATCCGGGCAAAGATTGGCGCCCGGCTCAGCGGTGAGGGTGAGGCAGGCTTCACCCTTATCGAGCTCCTCGTCGTGATGCTCATCCTCGGCATCCTGGCCGCGATCGCGATCCCCGCGTTCTTCAACCAGGCCTCGAAGGCGAATGCCGCCAACGCCAAGGAGAACATCCACTCCGGTCAGATCGCGATGCAGACTTGCGCGAACGAAAATGGCGGCGTGTTCGACGAAACTGAATGCGCGCAGAGCAAACTGAATGAAAAAGAAGGGACCATTCCTGCCACTGCTGGCAAGGATCTCACGGCCACGCCGGAAAAAACCGGCTACACCCTGACGTCGGAAACGTCTAACGGCGAACTTTACGAACTCAAAGACGATGAAGGTACCTTCGAATACAACTGCACCAAGGGCACTGATGCCTGCCAAGGCGGTGCGACCTGGGGGAATGGCGAAAACGAATAGGGCATCTACGCTCTAGACGTGTGATGAAAGGGGCGGGCCATGTGCCCGCCCCTTTCTTCTTCTTCTTCTTCTTCTTATGACCGCCGACCGCCATGACCCAGAGGCAGGCTTCACTCTCGTCGAGCTCCTCGTCGGGATCGCGATGGCGCTGGTCGTCACGATGGCGGCAGTTTCAATGTTTACCGCGATGACGCGTAAGCAGCCGGAAGTGACCCAGGCAGCTGACATCGTGGGGACCGCGCGTAATGCGGTGGAAAAATTAACGATTGACATCCGCCAAGGGCAGAGTGCGAGTGTCCCCAATGCTCATGAACTTAATCTCGTGATTCCCTGCTCCGTTATCACTGCCGGGGACACCGGTAACTGCGAAATCAGCTATCGCTGCACGCAGGAAGTCGGCAGGACGACCTCGTCTTGCACTCGCCAGTTCGGGACGAAGATCAAGACGGTCATCACCGGCCTCTCAACCAAAGAAATCTTCTGCGTCTTCCCAACGTCAGAAGTAGGCAAGGAATGCGGTGCGCAGGGAACGACGGCGCCTCGCTATGTCGGCGTAAACCTGGAATTCCCGAACCACAAAAGGGCCGTCGGCATCAGCAGTACGACGGTCCTCGAAGACGGCGCGGCACTGCATAATTCTCCGGAAGTGCTGAACGGCGTATGAAGCGCTGGTCGCCAAATCTGTTGCGGCATGAGGATGGGTTCACGATCATCGAAGCGCTTGTCGCGGCGTTCATACTCACGCTTGGCTCGCTTGCTGTGTTCATGACCTTTCTAGCTGCGATCCACGGTGTTCAGCGCAGCAAGGAAAGCCAGTTCGGGATCGCTGTCGCTCAGCGCGAAATGGAATGGGTGCGGGCCCATTCCTTCGCAACCGTCGGCACGACCGGGACCAGACCGGCGGCCGAACCGACCAATGCGAAAAGCCCGCTGTACCGAGTGAGCTCGGGTGGCTCCAAGTTCCTTGTCAAGCGCAGCGAAGCTGGCTCGCCGTCGCCAGTGGCCAGGAACGAAATGCGGTTCGTCGATGAGATTTCCGGTGGGTTTCCGGTCTCCAAAGAAGTCAAATTCGTCGAAGGGACCAAGTCCGACAAGCAGGTCCAGGCCACCGTGTACAGGTTCGTGCTCTGCGAAGAAGAACTCCCACCGGCGGAGTGTCAGGCAAAACGCGTCGTGATCGATGTAGTACCAAGGCTTCAGGCGACCGAACAGAAGTACCAGCGCAACTACTACGAGCTGCAGTCGACGATCCTCAATCCGGCGGTGGTCGGATGACCGCTCCAGCCTTGATCCTGTTGGCGATCTTCGGGGCGATGATCGGCTCTTTCCTCACCGTCGTCGCGTACCGCGTCCCACGGGCCGAATCTGTCGTGGGTGGGCGTTCGCACTGTCCCGGATGCGGGGCCCAGATCGCCGCCTATGACAACGTCCCGGTCCTCTCCTGGTTCCACCTACGCGGTCGCAGCCGTTGCTGCGATCAGGCGATCTCGGCTCGCTATCCGCTGACCGAGGTCGTGCTCGCGGCACTTTTCGCCGGGGTGGCGCTCCGCTTTCGCGGCGACGTCGGGGAGATGGCCCTCGGCCTCGTGTTCGTCTCGATGCTGCTGGCGATCACGCTGACCGACCTCGAGCGGCGGATCATCCCCAACAAGGTTCTCGCCGTCGCGTCGTTGCTCGGGCTGGCGATCGTCGCCGTCTCCGACCCGGCGTCGCTTCCGGAGCGCGCTGCCGCGGCGGCCGGCGCAGGTGGCGTCCTCTTCGTCGCCGCCCTCGCCTACCCCGGGGGGATGGGCATGGGGGACGTCAAGCTCGCGGCCGCGATGGGCCTCTTCCTCGGCGTCGAGGTGATCCCGGCGATGTTGATCGCCCTGCTGGTCGGCTCGCTGGTGGGGATCGCGATGATGATTCGGCTCGGCGCGGCGGCCCGCAAGCGGGCGATTCCGTTCGGGCCGTTTCTGGCGCTCGGTGGAGTGATCGCGTTGTTTGCCGGCCACGCCTTGATCAACGCCTATCTCTCGACCATGGGGTGAGCGCGCTCACCCACTTTCGAGGATCAAGCCAGCTGCGGAAAGTGCCGATCTAGATGCGGCAGCCCGGCCGTGAACCGATCCAATGCTCTCTTCGAAGAAGAAAACGATCTCCTTGGTCGGTGTCGACATCGACACCGACAGCATCGCCGCGGCCGATGTGGCCGGTGCCGACGGCCTCCGCGCCGCCAAGGTGCAGCTCGCGCCAGGTGCCTATGAGGGCGGCGAGATCGTCGACGTCGACTCGGTGGGGGAGGCGCTGCGGGAGCTCTTCTCCCGCGAGAAGCTGTCAAAGCGCGTGCGCCTCGCCGTGGCGAGCCAGGGCGTCGCGTTCAGGGTCGTGCGGCTGCCGCTGATCGAAGACCCCGACCAGCTCAAGGCCGCGGTCCGCTTCCAGGCGCAGGAAAGCATCCCGATGCCGCTCGACTCGGCGGTCCTCGACCACCAGGTGATCGGTGCCCAGGTCGACGATGACGGGACCCGCCAGGTCGACGTCGCCGTGGTCGCCGCGCGCCGGCAGACGATCGAGAACCTGCTCCGCGCCGCCCGCGGCGCCGGGCTCGACCCGGTCGGGATCGACCTCGCCGCCTTCGGCATGATCCGCGCCCTCGCCGGCGGCTCGTCGCGCCCGATGGCCGAGGCCGTCCCGGGAGAGGGCCAGCCCTTCGTCCCGGCGACCCTCTACTGCAGCCTCGGCGGCGTCACCAACCTGGCGATCGCCCGCAACTACTCCTGCCTCTTCTCCCGCGTCGCCCAGTTTGGTGCCCGCGACACCGCTGTGGCCCTGGCCGGCGACACCGGCCTCTCGGTCGAGGACGCCGAAAGCTGGTTGCTCTACGTCGGCGTCGGGCGCCCCTTGGAGGAGCTCGAAGGTGACCCTGCCACCGCGGCGGCCGCCCGCGGCGCGCTCGAATCGAGCGTCGGCAGACTCGCCGACGAACTGCGGCTCTCGCTCGACTACTACGGGGCGCAGGAGGGGGCGACGCCGGTCGACGAAATCGTCCTCACCGGGTGGGGCAGCGCGATCCCCGGCCTGGCCGGGGAGCTCGGCGCCCAATTGTCACGCCAGGTCACGGTCCGTCGTCCGGACGCGCTGGTCGCGATGTCCGACCCGGAGGCGGCGCGGATGACGGTGCCCTTCGGCCTCGCCTTGGAGCAGTGACGTGCGGCCGATCAACCTGATCCCCGAGGACGAACGTCGCACCGGCGTCGTCACCCGCACCGGGCCGATCGCCTACCTGCTGGTCGGTGCGCTCGGCGTGCTGCTCATCGGTGTCGTGATGCTGGTGCTCTTCAACAACTCGATCGACGATCGAAAGGGCGAAGTCGCGCGGCTCGAAACCGAAAAGGCGGCGGCGACCGCTCAGGCCACGAAGCTTTCCCCCTACACCCACTTCAAGCAGGTGAGCGAAGACCGCACCCGGACGGTGGCCGAACTCGCCGACTCCCGCTTCGACTGGGTGCGGGTGATCCGCCAGCTGTCGCTGGTGCTCCCTGGAGACGTCTTCTTCGAAAGCTTCGGCGCGTCGGGCGGCGGTGGTGAAGGCGGCGTCGCCGGACCTTCGCTGAATATCAGCGGGTGTGCCGACGGCCAACCGGCGGTGGCCGGATTCGTCGCTTCGCTGAAGGAGATCGACGGTGTGACCCGGGTCGAGCTGAACGGCTCGACCGTGAACTCCGAAGCCGAAGGTGGCGGGTCGAGCGGGGGTCCCTGCAACAAGCCAGGAGTCGCGAAATTCGAAGTCCTGGTCGCCTTCGACGCCGCGCCGCCGTCGCCCGATTCGTCGGGCACGACGGTCGGCGAAGCGGAAGCCGAAGAATCGGAATCCTCGGAAGAAGGCTCCGAAGAAGAAGAAGGTTCGGAAGGCGAAAGCTCCGAATCGGAAAGCTCCGAAAGCTCTGAAGGCAGCTCGTCCCAGTCGGCCTCGGCCACGACCGGAGCAGCGACGGGATGATGAAGAACGAGTCCGCGAAGTCCGCCCTCGCCGTCGTCTTCGTGATCGCGATAGCCGCCGCCTTCTGGCTGATCCTGCTGTCGCCGAAGCGCGACCAGGCGAACGAACTGAAGGACCAGGCCGCCACGCTCACGACCGAACTCGAATCGGCGCAGGCCCAGGCCGACGAAGCGCTGGCGGCGAAGAAGGACTTTGCCGCCGACTATGCCCAACTGGTCCAGATCGGCAAGGCGGTCCCCGCCGATGCCGCCACGCCGTCCCTGCTGGTCGAACTCGAGGTGCTCGGCGACCTCACCCGCACGAATTTCCACAGCATCTCCTTGGGCACCGGCGAAGGCGGTGAAAGCGGAGGGGAAGCGAGCAGCGAAAGCGGCGAATCGCAGTCGTTGCCGCCGCTCGGCGCGACCAGCGGCCCGGCGGGGCTCCTCGCGATGCCGTATGCGCTCGAATTCGAAGGGGGCTTCTTCGAAATCGCCGAATTCATCCAAGGGCTCGACTCGTTGGTCAAGACCAAGGACGGAGAGGTCGACGCACGCGGTCGCCTGATCACCGTCGACAGCTTCGAACTCACTCCGGCTGAAGAAGGCGGCGGCAGCTCCTCGACCCTCGTCGCCCACCTGAGCGTCAGCACCTACGTGACCCCGCCGGGACAAGGCCTCACCGCCGGAGCAACCGCCGCCGGACCCGCGACCGCGAGCTACGAAGAATGAAGATCGACTGGAAGAAGGAGCTTTCGCTGCCGAAGCTGCGTCGTCCTTCCCTTGACGGGCCGGACCTGCGGATGCCCAAGTTCCTCACCGATCTCTACGCCGACCTGCGCGATCGTCATCTGCTGCCGCTGGTCGCCTTGCTGATCGTCGCGATCGTCGCCGCGCCGATCCTGCTCTCCGGCGGCGGCGAGCAGGAAGAACCGGCGGCGATCACCCCGGCAGGGGTCGAAGGCGAAGCCAAGGACGCCGGGCTTACCGTCGTCCCGGCCGAAGACGGGCTGCGGGACTACAAGCGCCGGCTCGGCCACCGGGTCGCGCTGAACCCCTTCCGCCAACCGCCTGAACCAGAGGCGAAGGGGTCGCCGGGCGAAGGTTCTCCCGAAGGTGGATCGGAGTCTGGGGCCGCGCCGAGTTCCTCGTCGGGCAACGAAGTGGTCACCACCACGGTGGGCGGTGTGACCACCGAAACGGTCGCACCCGCTCCGAGCGAACGGTCGCACCACAAGTCGAACCCGAAAAGGTCGTCGGGCGGCGAACCGACCGAAGCCGGCGAACCGACGGAACCGACTGCGGCCGAACCGACTCCGTCGGCGCCCGTCGAAACGACGGAAACGGCGAAGCCCGCCGAACCGACCCGCACCGGATCGTCGACCCGCGGCCCGACCGCGGAATCGTCGCCGACCGCGAAGGAAGTCACGACCGGCGGGGCGATAGTCGGCTACACGATCGACGCCGAAGCCGGCTTCGTCCCGAAGACGACCGAAAAGACCGACATCGCGCCGATGACCAAGCTGCCCAACAAGAAGCACCCGCTGGTCCTCTTCATGGGTCTCTCGAAGAACCACAAACGGGCGCTCTTCCTGATGACCAGCAACGTCACGGCCTACTTCGGCGGCCGTTGCGCCCTCGATAAGCAGGCCTGCCAGCTGGTGGAAGTGGCCCCGGGCAAAGGCGTCACCTTCGCCGCGGGCTACGGCAACACGCGCTACAAGCTGCACCTGAAGCGAATCGTCCCGATCCGCAAAGACGGTCGCCAGGCCGGCTCGCGCTTCAGTAAGTAAAGCCACAGCGCTACACTTGTTAAAGTGCCGATTGGCTTGAACAAGCCAAGGTCGGTGCCGGAAGGACCGTGATGAGCGCCGTCAGCAACGCCAAATGCCCCGTCTGTCGCACCGCCGAGGTGGTGTGCGGCAAGTGGACCCTCCTGATCGTGCGGGATCTGGCCGAGGGGAGCGCGCGGTTCTGTGAGCTGGAGCGTTCGCTCGAGGGGATCAGCCCGCGGACGCTGTCGTTGCGGCTGCGAGCGCTGGAGGAGGAGGGCATCGTCGTCCGCCACACCTACCCTGAGGTGCCGCCGCGAGTGGAGTACGCGCTGACCGAGAAAGGTGAGGCGCTGGTCCCGTTGATCGAGGACATGCGCCGCTACGGCACCCGCTGGCTCGGACTCGATCTAGACCTCGAGCCCGACGATGCTTCACCCGCCGTCGTCGCCTGAGGCGAAGCCCGTCTAGCAGAGCACCGCGAGGTGGAAGCCCAGCCGCGCCGCGTGCCCATCGGTGTCGAAGGTCTGCACGTAGACGGAATGGTCGTCGCCCGAGTAGCGGACGACGGTCGCAAATCCGGGCGACTGGGTCCCGGTCTGGGCTGCCAGGCCGATCGTCGCCTCGTAGGAGCAGTTGGTCACGGGTTGGCCGAAGTTCGTGAAGTCGACGATGTTGGTGCCGGTCACCGTTTCTTCGGCGGTGACCCCCGGTTCGCTGGCGCGGACGACTTCGCCGCCGGTGCCTTCCGGTTCGACCACTGCCCAGAGCAGGTTGCTGCGGGGCCCGGGGATCCCTTGGCTACCTTCTTTTCCGGCCGAGCCTTCCTTGCCTTCGGCCCCCGCCGCGCCTTCCTTGCCCGGGGCGCCGGCCGCTCCCGGGGCGCCGGCCGTCCCGGCCGGACCGACGGCGGCCCCCTGCTTCGCCGCCATCGTCGCCAGCTGCTTCAGCACCGCCGGTGAGATCTGCTTGGTGTTCGTGATCAGGTAGCGCTTGGCGGCGACGGCGGAGCCCGTGAGGGCGAGTACGAGGGCGGCGATCGCGACCACCATGGCGGGGCTGGGGCGGCGGAAAGAGTTCTTCATGCATCAGGTGTCGGCAGGGTGGGGCGGGGGCTGGTGCGTTCCGGACAGATGGACGAAATCTGCAAGGCGTCGTGCAGGCGCAGGAGGCGGCACGGGCGGGAGGAAGCTCGCCTTCGTGCGCGACTTCCTGCTGAACGAATCCCTGCGCCGCCTCTCCACCGAGGCCGCGACCCGTTTCAACGCGATGGTGGCCGAAGGGGACCAGATCCCGTTCGACGTCGCCACCGATACCGCCGAGGACTCGCCCTTCTACAGCTACGTTCCGCAGACCGGCCGCTACGTGGCCGAGCGGACCGGGGAGCTGCACGGGTTGCCGGGCTGGAACGCGGCGCGGGAGGCCGTGGTCGAGGCCGGGGTGGCCGGCACTTATCTGGAGGCCAGGGGCGAGGTCGTCCCGGCCGAACCGGGGACCCGCGCGGAGCGGATGCTGGAGGTCTTCTTCATCGGACTTTGGGAGGACAGCACCGGGTTCGCGCTGGATCGTGAGCGGCTCGAGGAGCAGATCGCGACGTTGGACGCGGAAGCGCGGAGCGCCGACGACGCCGACGTGCTGATCGTGCCGATCGTCGGGCTGCGGATGTCGATGAACCGGCTGCAGTTGCCGAACGGGGTGCGGATCGTCCGCGCCGACTCGATCGCCGCGCCGGTCGAGGCGATGCGCAGCGAGGGCATGGGGAGGGCGGCCTGGGAGCCGCAGTTCCTCGCCGTCGCCGAACAGGGCGGCGACCACGGGGCCGAGGAGGCCCTGCACCAGCTGCGCGAGCTGATCAGCGTGATGCGGATGTTCAAGGTCGGCGGCATCGGCCTCGGCCCGTTCGCCTTCGCCCCGACCGGGGAGGACACCTGGCGCCGGATCAACACCGGTGCGCCGGCGACCCGCCCGGGCGGCTATCGCCTCGCCGAGGAGGAGGGGGCCGAACTCGCCGACTTCGCCGCCCAGCTGGAGCAGCGCCCCGATCCCGACAGCGCCCTTTCCTGGGCGGTCGGCCGCTTCGAGATGGGCTGCGAGCGCGAGAGCGCGATGGAAGGCCTCTCCGACCACCTGCTGGCGCTGCGCGCCGTGCTCGAGGGTCACGGCCCGGTCGGCGCCTCGCTGCCCTTGCGCGCCTCGGCCCTGATCGCCGACCAGGACCTCGACCGGATCGAGGCCCGCGAGCGGGTCGAGGAGGTGCTGGAGCTGGAGCGCGCGCTGATGAACGGCCGCACGCTCGACCATGCGATCGAACTGGCGACCTGGATCGAGGACGGCGTCCGTCGCCTCCTGCGCCAGGCGGCCCTGGGCGAACTCGGCACCGACCTCTCGGCGACCGCCGACGAGACCCTGATCGCGACCGGCCTCGAAGCCGGCGACGCCGAGATCACGGTCTACGCGGAAGAGGACTCGGAGGACGTCGAGGACGCGCCGGCCGAGGAATTCCGGATCGTCGACGCGCCCGCGCCCGCCCCCGCCCCGCTCGACGAGATCTCGGTCGGTGGGCCCGCCGCCGACATCCGCGAAGCCGAGGAGTACCTGGGCGAGGAGCTCGCCGAGGTCGAGGACGATTTCACCGACGCCACCGAGGAGGAGGACGAACACATGGACACCCGCATCCTCGAGCCGATCCCCGCCCCCGGCGAGATCAAGGTCACCGCCACCCACTGGCTGGACGAGGTCGAGGAGGACAGCACCCAGCACTCGCTCGAGTGGCCCGCCGCCGAAGAGCGCGACCTCCAGCACCGCGAGCGGATCGACACCCCGCGCGTGCGCCACCTCTTCCCGGTCCCGGACTCCGACTGGGAGGTCTCCCACCTCGAGTTCGAGTACTCCCGCCGCGGCCGTACTTCCTAGGGGTCGGCGAGGCTCGCGCGCCGGCGCCCGGCGTTGGCCGCGGGGCGTCTGCCGCGGGGGCATGCGGGGGACGGACAAGGGACGCGGCCTTCTCGGCGGCGACCCGGGCGGGCTGAGGCCGCCGCCGAGAAGGCCGGGTTCGGGTGGACGGCGGGGACTGGGGGACGGCGGGGAGTGGTGGCGGCGAGGACGGGTGGACGGTGAGGACTGGTGGACGGCGAGGACTCGTGGACGGCCAGGACTGGTGGACGGCCAGGACTGGTGGCGGTGAGGACTGGTGGGCGGCGGGGACTGGTCGACTGCGAGAACTGGTGGGCGGCGAGGGTGCGGTGCGCGGCGCCGCACGGCGGGCGGCGATGGAGAGTGTGACGGAAGGCGCGCCGAGGACGGGTTCGTCACCGAGATGCCGGGAACTGATCGCTCAGGGATGTGTGTGGAACGTTTCGGGTCCTGGGCAACCGAAAGGTTCCGCACACATTCCTGAGCATTCGGGACCGCGGCACTTCGTCACGGACGGTTCGTCACTGACGCCCGTCCCGTGACCGTTTCTCCCGAAAGCTCCCCGTCCCGGGGGTCTCGGAGGCGGCCACAGCCTGCCCGGGCCGCCTCCGAGACGCCCGGGCCCGCACCGTCCCACCTCGTCGGTCGGCTCCCAACCGTCCCGCCGTCCCGCCGTCCCGTCCCGTCCTGCCGTCCGCCGTCGGCGGACGCGTCCCGGTCCCGCGTCCTCGGGCCTCGGCGAGGTTCGTCAGGCCCGGCCGGCGGCCATCGCGACGCGCTCCTCGCCCGTCGCGAACAGGTACCTGTTGATCTGCGCCAGGCCGGCCAGGTCGTGGACGTCTTCGTCGAGGTAGGGGACGCGGATCACGCCGGTCGCCCGCATCTCCCGGGCCAGGTGCTCGATGTTGCGCGCGTCGCGCTCGGCCAGGGCCTGGTAGTCGGAGAAGTTCGCCGCCACGCGGCGCGCCAGGTCCTCGTCGCCGAGCTTCGCCGCCAGCACCGCGGGCAGATCCTCGACCTCGCCGCGCAGCTGCTCCGCCGGGTAGTGGACCTTGTTCACGATCACGCCGCCGAAGGGGAGCTTCGCCTCCACAAGTTTGCGGTGGAAGTAGACGGCCTCGTCGATCGGCTCGCCTTGCGGCCCGCAGACGACGAGGAAGCAGGTGGTCGGCGCGGCGAGCAGCTTGTTGACGCGCTTGGCCCGCGCCTGGAAGCCGTCGACCATGCCGCTGAAGGCGTTGAAGAACTCGGCCAGGTCGGCGATCAGGTCGAAGCCGACGATCCGCTTCATCACGCTGAGGGCCACGGTGGCGCCGCGCCCGGCCACCTTCGCCGCGAACCCGGTCGGCTTCATGAAGACCTTCAGCGATTTGCCTTCGATGAACTGGGTGAGCCGGCGCGGCGCCTCGAGGAAGTCGAGCGCGTTGCGGCTCGGCGGCGTGTCGAGGACGAGCACGTCGAAGTCCCCTTCGGTGTGGAGCTCGAAGAGCTTCTCCATCGCCATGTACTCCTGCGAGCCCGCCAGCGCCCCGGAGATCTGCTGGTAGATCGGGTTTTCGAGGACCCGGTCGCGGGACTCCTCGTCGGGCGCCTGGCGGGCGATCAGCTCGTCGAAGGTCTGCTTCGGGTCGAGCATCATCGCCCACAGCTCGCCCTTCATCTCGATCCCCTGCGCGGCGAAGAGCTCCGGGTCGACCCGGCGGGCGTCGTTGCCGAGCTCCTCCAGGCCGAGCGAGTCGGCCAGCCGCTTCGCCGGATCGATGGTGAGCACGCAGACCTTCATCCCGCGCGCCGCCAGCCCCGCCGCGATCGCCGCCGAGGTGGTCGTCTTGCCGACCCCGCCGGAGCCCGCGCAGATCACCACCTGCTTGTCCTCGAGCAGGTCGCCGAGGCGGGGGCTCGAGGGGCTCACGCGAGCCTCTTCGAGAGTCGTCGCGCCGCCTCCGGCCCGAGGTCCGGCTCGAACAGGAAGGGCAGCGTCTTCACCGGCGCCTGGGCGCGGCGCCGCAGGCGCGCCAGCTGCGCCCGCTGCGAGCGCGCCCGGCCGAACTCCGACAGCGCCGCCCGCGCGGCCGCCTTCGGCGCCCCGTCCTCGGCCGCCGCCAGCGCGCCCAGCCGCTCCGCCTCCTTCTTCGAGAAGCGCTCCGGGTAGAGCCCGTTCAGGTAGACGCGGTCGACCGCCACGCCGACGTCGGTGACCAGGTCACGCTCCAGCGCCGCCGACTCGTTCACCGGCATCTCCTCCGGCAGGGCGACGATCGCCACCCCGGTGTTGTCGTGATCGGTGATGAAGTTGTCGAGCGTCTTCGCCTGCGAGTGGATCGGCCCGACCCGGGCGATGTTGGCGAAGGTGCGCGGCGTCTGCAGGAAGCCGACCCCGTGGCCGGTGGCGGGCGCGTCGACGATCACGGTGTCGTATTTGCGCCCCGCCTTCACCTTGCGGTCGAGTTGGGCGAGCTCCCAGATCTTGCCGATCGTCACCAGCTCCTTCAGCCCCGGCGTCGCCGCGGCGAGGTAGTTGAAGATGCGGCTGCGGAAGAGCATGTCGCGCATCGCCCGCACCTTCAGCTGCAGCAGGACGTACTCGCGCATCGACTCGTCGGGGTCGATCGAGATCGCCCAGAGGTTCTCCTCCAGCTCGACCTCGTGGAAGCCGACGGTGGTGTGCTCGAACATCCGCGAGGCGTTCTCCTGCGCGGCGACCTCGCAGACGATGGTGCGCTTGCCTTCGGCGGCGGCGCGCATGCCGAGGGCGACGGAGACCGTGGTCTTGCCGACGCCGCCCTTGCCGGTGACGATCACCAGCCGCTTGTCGAGGAGTTCGGGTATCGGGCAATTCCTAGCAATTTCGGATCACGGCAGGAAAAACGCGGTCGCATCCGAATATCCGCGCAATGGGATTTCTAAGCCGCAAGAAGAAGACTCCGGAGCCCGTCGTCACCGAGGAGACCCACCCGCTCGAAGAAGAGCTGGCGCGGATGGAAGAGGCCGTGCCCGAGCGGCCGGTCGCCGACCACGAGCCGGAATACGACGACGAGGCGTACGCGGAAGACGATTTTGACGAGGGAGCGCCGACCGCGGGTCCTGTCGCCGATGAGCGCACCTCGTCCTCGCAGGCTGCGGGCGAGGTACATCCATCGGCGCCACCCGCGGATGGGGAGGATTCGTCGGACGGCGGGTCCGGGCCGTCGCGGACTGAAGAGGGAAGCTTCGAGGCGCCGCAGGCGGATGCCGCGGCCCCGGCCGTGGAAGAGGAAGACGAAGTCGACGAGCGGCCGATCAACGACCACTCCGACGACGACGAGTCGGGCGACGGGCGGATGAAGGCGATCGACCTGATCGCCCCGACCCGGCTCGACTTCCTCAAGCCGCAGGAGGCGGAGGCCGAGGAGCCGGTCAAGACCGCCGACGTGATCGCCTTCGCCAATCAGAAGGGCGGCGTCGCCAAGACGACCACGACGCTGAACCTGGCGGTCGCCTTCGCCGAGTCCGGCCACCGCGTCCTCTGCGTCGACCTCGACCCGCAGGGCAACCTGACGATGTCCCAGGGGATCGACCCGGACAAGGTCGAACACAGCCTCTACGACGTGCTGGTCAACGACATGCCGATCTCCGAGATCATCGTCGAACGCGAGATCGACATCGCCGTCGCCTCGATCGACCTGGCCGGCGCCGAGATCGCGATGAGCACGAAGATCGGCCGCGAGCGCTCGCTGGAGAAAGCGCTGAAGGAGGTCGCCGCCGACTACGACTTCGTCTGCATCGACACGCCGCCGAGCCTCGGCCTGCTGACGATCAACGCGCTGACCGCGGCAAACAAGGTGATCGTCCCCGTGCAGTGCGAGTATCTGTCGATGCGCGGGCTGGTCCAGCTGCAGAACACGCTTCGGATGATCCAGGAGAACCTCAATCCCGACGTCCACATCGAGGGCATCCTGCCGACGATGCTGGACACGCGGACGATCCACGCCAAGGAGGCGGTGGAGATCCTCGAGGAGAACTTCGGCGACCTCGTCTTCCAGTCCCGGATCCGCAAGGCGATCAAGTTTGCCGAGGCGCCCGTGAAAGGCGCGAGCGTCCTCAAGTACGATTCTGAGAGCAGCGCGGCAAGCTACTACCGGGATTTGGCTAAGGAGGTCCTGGCGAATGGCTCGGCGTAACAAACGGGCGAGCATGCGCGAAGGTCCGCTCTCGGACCTCTTCCGCTCCACCGAAGTCGACGCTCCCGAGGATCCGCCCGAGGCACCGGTGCGCGGCGGCGGCGAGGGCCGCTACGGCCGCGAGGACCCGGCCGAGGCGCGCAAGTCCGACGCCGAGGCGGCGCCGGTCGCATCGTCCTCGGACGCCGGCGGCGGCACCTTCTTCGACCAGGAAAGCGAGCCCGAGCGCGCTCCCGAGCCGCCCTCGCCCGCCCGCGAGGAGCCCTACGTGCGGCGCGAGGAGCCGGCCGCCCGGGAGCCGCAGCCCGACCCGGGCCGCGCGGCGCCCGCCGCCCGCGAGCCGGAGCCGCCCGCGCCTCACCGCACCGACCCGCCGGAGTCCTCCGAGCCCGCCCCCGAGCGCCTCAAGCGGGTGTTCGCCGAGGAGCCGCGGCCGCGCCAGACCAGCGAGGAATTCATGCAGACCCCGCGCTACGGGCGCGAGGAGCCGGCCTACGAGGCGCCGGGCTCGGGCGAACCGCACCAGCCGGTGATCAAGGTCGTCGGCGTCGGCGGCGCCGGCGTCAACGCGGTCAACCGGATGGTCGACGCGCGCATCCCCGGGGTCGAGTTCATGGCGGTCAACACCGATCTTCAGTCGCTGCAGCTCTGCGTCGCCGACGTCACCGTGCACATCGGCGACGAACAGACGCGCGGGCTGGGCGCCGGCGCCGACGCCGCCGTCGGCCACCGCTCCGCCTTCGAGGAGCAGGACAAGATCAAGCGCCTGCTGAAGGGCTCCGACATGGTCTTCGTCGCCGCCGGCGCGGGCGGCGGGACCGGCACCGGCGCCGCCCCGGTGGTCGCCCGCCTCGCCCGTGAGGTCGGCGCGCTCACCGTCGGCATCGTCACCAAGCCGTTCACCTTCGAGGGCAACAAGCGCGGCTCGCAGGCCGCCAAGGGGATTGAGGAACTCGCCGCCGAGGTCGACACCCTGATCGTCGTGCCCAACGACCGGCTGCTCGAGGTGCTCGACCAGCAGACCTCGATGGTCGAGGCCTTCCAGGTCGCCGACGACGTGCTGCGCCAGGGCGTCCAGGGCATCTCCGACCTGGTCACGCTTCCCGCCGTCATCAACCTCGACTTCGCCGACGTGCGCACGATCATGTCCGACGCCGGCCGGGCACTGCTCGGGATCGGCATGGCGCACGGCGAAGGCCGGGCGATCCTGGCGGCCGAAAAAGCGATCTCCTCGCCACTGCTCGAGACCTCGATGGACGGGGCGCGCTCGATCCTGCTGTCGATCACCGGTGGCGCCGACCTCTCGCTGGTCGAGGTCTCCGAGGCGGCCAAGGTGGTCGGCGAGGCGGCCCACCCCGACGCCAACATCATCTTCGGCGCCAACGTCGACGAGGAGCTCTCCGACCAGATCTGGGTCACCGTCGTCGCCACCCGCTTCGACGGCCGCTCTCCGCGGCGCTCTGCCCAGGTCGACGCCGAGCCGACGATCCGGCGCACCAAAGACATGGGCCGCGGCCGCCCGCCGCAGACCCAGCGGGGCAGCGGCGACACGCTCGGGATCGACGTCCCCGAGTTCCTGCCCGGCTGAGCCGCCTCGGCGGGCGGTGACGAGGCTGCCCTGAGATGCCCGGCGTCGTCGCGGCGGGGCACCCGGAGAGCGCCGAGGCGGGCGCCGCGGCGCTGCGGGCCGGCGGCAACGCGGTCGACGCGGCGGTCGGGGCGGTGCTCGCCTCGTTCGCGGTCGAGAGCCCGCTGACCGGCCTCGGCGCGGGCGGCTTCATGGCCGTCCACCACCGCGGCGAGACGACCTTGCTCGACTTCTTCGTCGCCGTGCCGGGGCTGGACGGGACCTCGCGCACCGGCGAGCTGGAGCCGATCGACGTCGTCTTCGACGCCGAGACGACGCAGACGTTCTTCGTCGGGCCGGCCTCCTGCGGGGTGCCGGGGACTCCCGCCGGCCTGGTCGAGGCGCTGCGCCGCTTCGGCTCGATGCCGTTGGCCGAGCTGGTGGGGCCGGCGATCCGGCTCGCCCGCGAGGGCGCCCCGGTCAACCACCAGCAGGCCTACATCCTGAGGATCCTGGCGCCGATCCACGAGCGGCGGGCGGGGACGCGGGAGCTCTACGCGCCGGCCGGGCGGACCCTGCGCGAGGGGGAGACGTTCCGCTTCGAGGAGCTGGCGGAGGCGCTCGAACGCTTCGCCGCCGAGGGCGTCGCGCCGTTCTACCGCGGCGAGGTCGCGGCGGCGCTCGCCGATCACGTGGTCGAGAACGGCGGCGCCCTCGGGCGCGGCGACCTCGCCGCCTACGCGGCGATCGAGCGCACCCCGGCGCGGGCGAGGTTTCGCGGCACCGAGGTGCTGACCAACCCGCGGCCGTCCTCGGGCGGGACGCTGATCGTCCACGCGCTCGAGGTGCTGGAGCGGCTCGGGCCGACCGCCGGCCCCGAGCAGCTGGTCGCGGCGATGGACGCCGCCAACCGCCACCGCGCCGACCTGCTCGGCTCGACCACCCACATCTCGGTGATCGACGCGGAGGGCATGTGCGCGGCGGTGACCTGCTCGAACGGCTCCGGCTCGGGCGTGCTGGTGCCGGGGACCGGGGTGATCCTCAACAACATGCTGGGCGAGGAGGACCTCAACCCGTTCGGCTTCCACCGGGGCGAGCCGGGGTCCCGGGTGACCTCGATGATGGCCCCGACCGTGGTCCTCCGCGACGGCGAGGTGATCCTCGCGGTCGGCAGCGCCGGCTCCAACCGGATCCGCTCGGCGATCCTGCAGACGGTGGTGCGGGTGGTCGAGCAGGGGATGGGTCCGGCGGCTGCCGTCGCCGCCCCGCGCCTGCACTTCGAGGGCGGCGTGGTCCAGGCCGAGCCGGGGATCGACCCCGAGGCCCTGGCCCGTCTGGAGGCGCGCGGGCTGACCGTCGCCCGCCGTCCCGAGGTCAACCTCTTCTTCGGCGGCGTCCAGGCGGTCGCCCGCGATCCGGCGACCGGCGAGCTCCGCGGCGGCGGCGATCCCCGGCGCGGCGGCGCCGTCGCCTACGCGTAGGCACTCCACTCTGCGCCAGAATGAGCACTCACTGATGGCAGGCGGGACGCAAATCGACTTTGCCGCCGAGGGCCTCCTCGACGACCTCGAGGGCGAGGCGCGGCAGGCGCGGCTGGCGCTGCTCGAACAGCTCCACGGCGAAGGGGTGTCGCCGGCGGAGCTGCGCGAGGCGGTCACCGCGGGCCACCTGGCGCTGCTGCCGGTCGAGCGGGCGATCGCCGGCGACGGGCCGCGCTACTCGGCCCGCGAAGTGGCCGCGATCGCCGGGGTCGACCTCGACCTGCTGCAGCGCCTCCGCGCCGCGCTCGGGGTTCCGCACGGGGACGCCGACGAGAAGATCGGCACCGAGGCCGACCTCAAAGCGGCGCGCCAGACGCGGACGCTGCTCGACGCCGGGCTGCCGGCCGAGGGCCTGCTGCAGTCGGCGCGCACGATCGGCATGGGGATGGCGCGGGTCGCCGAGGCCAACCGGGCGCTGGTGATCCGCAACCTGGTCGGCCCGGGGGAAAACGAGCACGACCTGGCCAACAAACTCGCCCTTTCCGCCCAGGCGCTGATGCCGATGGTCGGCGACACGCTCGTCTACGCCTTCCAGACCAACCTGCTGGAGCAGGTGAAACGCGACGTGATCGGCGCCGCCGACCTCGAGTCGGGGGAGATCGGCGGGGCGGTCGAGCGGACGATCTGCTTCGCCGACCTGGTCGAGTTCACCAGCCTGGGGGAGGAGATCGCGCCCGAGGAACTGGGCGAGGTCGTCGGTCGCTTCGAGGAACTGGCGACGGGCGTGGTCGCCGCCCCGGTGCGCCTGGTGAAGACGATCGGCGACGCGGTGATGCTCGTCTCCCCGGAGGCCGAGCCACTGGTCACCGCGGCCCTCGACCTGGTCGCCGCGGCGGCTGCCGAAGGCGACCAGTTCCCGGTCCTCCGCGCCGGCATCGCCACCGGTCCGACCCTCGCCCAGTCGGGCGACTTCTACGGCCGCTCGGTCAACCTCGCCAGCCGGATCACCGGCATCGCCCGTCCCGGCAGCGTCCTCGTCGACACCCCGACCCGCGAGGCGGTGGGGGAGGACGGCTTCACCTACTCCTTCGCCGGCGAGCGGCGCCTGAAGGGCATCGACGCCCGGCAGAAGCTCTTCCGCGTCCGCCGCGACGGCGAAAGGCGCACCGCGGAAATCGCCCTCGAGGAGTGAGCGCGGCGATGGACGAGCTGCTCACGCCGCGCCTGCGGCTGCGCCGCTGGCGGGCCGAGGACGAGGCACCGATGGTGGCGATCAACTCCGATCCCGCGGTCACCGAGTTCCTCAATCGCAACATGGATGCGGCCGCGACCGCCGCCTTTCTCCTCCGCACGCAGGACCACTGGGACGAGCACGGTTTCGGGCACTGGGCGGTCGAACCGCGCGAGGGCCGGTCGGCCGGGGAGATGATCGGCTTCGTCGGCGTCGCCTATCCCAGCTACCTTCCCGAGGTCGCCGACCGGCCGGAGCTCGGCTGGCGGCTCTCGCCGGCGGCCTGGGGCAAGGGCTATGCGACCGAGGCGGCGTTCGCCGCCCGCGACGACGCCTTCGGTCGGCTCGGCCTGCCGGCGCTGATCTCGATCATCCATCCCGAGAACCAGCCCTCGCGCCGGGTGGCGACGAAGCTCGGGATGTCGATCCAGTCCCAGGTCTTCAACGCGGTGCACGACCGCGACGTCGACATCTGGGGCGTCGAGTGCTGAGTTGACCCCGTCAGGGCGTGGTCAACTCAGCAGATGGCCGCTCACGCCGACGGCTTGCGGGCGCTGACCAGCAGGTTGTAGAAGAGCTCGGCGGGGAGGTGGGGCTCGAGCAGGCGGGTGTCCACCTTCTGCAGGGCGATGTAGCTGCGGAAGGCGAAGCGGCGCCAGCGGAAGGGGACGGTGTCGGGCTCGGCGCTCGACTCGACCGTACGCAGGCCCCAGCCCCAGGCGTTGGCGAGGAGCTCCTCGCCGCCGACGTGGCGGTCCTCGAAGCCGGCCCGCTCGAGCAGGCGGCGCAGGTCGGCGGGGGCGAAGGCGTGGACGTCGACCTCGCCCTCCAGCGAGTGGCCCTCGGACTGGTCGACTTCGGCGACGGCGCGATCGTCGGCGCCGACGATGCGGCGCCAGACCGGGGCGACGAGCATCCCGGTCCGCTTCGGCAGCGCCGCGAGGCGATCGCCGTAGCGCGAGGGCTCGCCGGCGAAGACGATCAGCCCGCCCGGCCGCAGCACCCGCTTGAATTCGGCGAAGGCCCGATCGAGGTCAGGGATGTGGTGGAGGACGGCGTGGCCGAGCACCAGGTCGAAGCTCTCGTCCTCGAAGGGCAGCGTCTCGGCCTCGGTGACCACCGTGCTCACCTCGTCGAGCCCCAGTGCCTCCGCCGTGGTCGCCAGCTGCGCCAGCATCCCGGGTGAGATGTCGGTGGCGGTCAGCTTCCCGAT